>Ga0153980_1000130_pt1 | contig 41164 bp, 37 predicted proteins | sample TSGA064MetaG_FD_104722 | JGI IMG/M metagenome (GOLD analysis project Ga0153980, IMG submission 104722) | Attine ant fungus gardens microbial communities from Georgia, USA - TSGA064 MetaG | ecosystem: Host-associated > Fungi > Mycelium > Unclassified | place: USA: Georgia, Magnolia Springs State... | reverse complement strand
TAGAAGGTCTACAGCGCAACGGCTGGCATGATGTGCCGGTGATAGCGGTAGAGACAGAAGGCGCGGCATCTTTTCATGCTGCTCTTCAGGCAGGCTCCACGGTAGAGCTGGCCGCCATCACCAGCATCGCGGGTTCGCTGGGCGCGAAACGGGTTTGCGAACAGGCGTTACGCTGTGCCGCTACGCATCCAATACATAGCGTGCTGGTTTCCGATCGCCAGGCCATCACCGCCTGTAGCCGTTTTCTGAATGACCACCGGGTGCTGACGGAATTAGCCTGCGGCGCAAGCCTCGCCTGCGTTTACGATAATCATCCCCTGCTGGCTTCCTTTAAAAAACCGCTGGTAGTCGTCTGCGGTGGCGCGACGATGACGGCAGAACAGCTACGGCATCTTTCTGAAAATAGCTGAAGCGCTGGATTCCGTCTGGGTAAAGCGGACGAAAAACGCTAACCTTTTTGTTCATTTAACAACAAGAAGAAACAAGTGCTATGGCAGATCGCGAGCATCACTATCACGTCACCGTTGAGTGGACCGGTAATAAAGGACAAGGCACCGAAACCTACAGGACGTATGACCGCCAGTTTAAGGTAACCGCCAGTGCTAAAGCGGATATTGCAGGTTCATCCGATCCCGCTTTTCTGGGCGATGCCAGCCGCTGGAATCCGGAAGAGATGCTGCTGGCTTCAACATCAGCCTGCCACAAGCTCTGGTATCTGCATTTGTGTGCCGAAGCGGGGATCTGTGTGGAGAGCTACTGCGATAAAGCCGAAGGCACGATGACCGAAGGCAAGCAGGGCCGCTTCACGCAGATAGTCCTGAAACCGCAGATTATCCTGCGTGCCGGTGATGATATTGAACAGGCGAAAGCGTTACACCACCAGGCTCACGAACAGTGTTTTATTGCCAACTCGCTGAACTTCCCGGTGCTTTGCGAGCCGGAAATTAAGCACGTTTAACCTGAACGGCTGACCTCATCTGGCCAGGCTACCGCGGAGCCTCGCTTCTTCGTTCCGGGATTAGCATAATCATTTTGAGCGAGCGGTTACTGGTCAGCTGCCAGCTGAGATGGCGATAGTGCAGTTCGCCAAGGTTCTGGTGGCGAAAAGATCGCTCGCCGCCTTCGCGCACAATGACCTGCTGTAGCGACCAGAATGCGCGAAACGTGGCGTTTTCCTGCATCCGGCTGACAAAAGCCGTTAACTGCTGGTCATGCGGGAAATGCATAGTATCCGCACGCAGCTCGGCCACAATGCGTTTTGCGCGCCCTTCCCAGTCGATTACCAGGCTTTTTGCCAGCGGATGCTGAAACATGAACGCCATCATATTCGGCTGGCTATCGCTATCCAGCCAGCCCTGAAACAGGGTAGCTGTCGGCGCGTTCCAGGCCAGCATATTACAGGTTAAATCAAGCAGGTAGCAGGGATCGCTAACCTGATGTACCGCCGCCAGCACCGCTTGCTCAATGGCCGGTACCTGTTCCTGTTGCGGATCGCTCTGCTGCGCCAGCCGAAACAGATAGTCTCGCTCGACCGACTTCATTTGCAGCGTGCTGGCAATGTTAGCCAGCGTCTGTGCCGAGACGACAATTTCCCTGCCCTGTTCAATCCAGGTATACCAGGTCGTACTGATACCGCTTAGTAGCGCCACTTCCTCACGCCGTAGCCCTTTGGTTCTTCTTCTGGCCGCTATCGGCAAGCCCAGCTTTTCCGGCGAGGTATTTTCACGCTGACTGCGTAAAAAATTGCCCAGCGCTTTTGGGCCAAAAAGCGGTGTCTGACTCATGGTGGTCACTCCTGATACCAGTATAAACACCCATATTGTACCCCCTTAAGGCAGGTCGTATAGTCTTTATCTACTTCTGGAAAAAGGCGTTTTACCATGAAAAACAGTCACGAAGTTTTAGTTGAAAGTCAGTTTGGCGACCAGGCTCAGGCTTATCTGGACAGCACCGTTCATGCTCAGGGTGCCGATCTGCAAAGGCTGGTGCAATGGTTAAGCGATGATGCGCAGGCCACGCTGCTGGACATCGGCTGCGGCGCAGGACATGCCAGCTTTGCCGCCGCCAGCCGGGTAGCTCAGGTAACCGCTTACGATTTGTCAGAAAAAATGCTGAAGGTAGTGAGTGAAGCCGCTGCCGAACGCGGTTTGCACAACCTGACCACCGCGCATGGGCCAGCGGAAGCCCTGCCTTTTGCTGCTGCCAGCTTTGATATTGTCATTAGCCGCTATTCGGCGCATCACTGGCACGATGTGGGTATGGCGCTGCGTGAGGTCAAACGCGTTTTAAAACCCGACGGAAAATTTATCCTGATGGATATCGCTTCGCCCGGTCTGCCCATATTAGACGTCTGGCTGCAAACGGTTGAGATGCTGCGCGATCCTTCCCACGTCAGGGATTATTCACAGGGCGAATGGCTGTCGATGGTGAATGAAAGCGGCATGGCCGTTAACCGCCTGGCCGTCGATCGTCTGGATCTGGAGTTCAGCAGCTGGATCGAAAGAATGCAGACGCCGGATGAACTGACGCAGGCAATCCGCCTGTTGCAGGCTAAAGCTTCGGACAGCGTAAAACACCACTATGCCATCCAGCCGGACGGATCGTTCAGCACCGATACCATTATGTTTCAGGCAAGTTAGCCGCTGCCGTGGTGGCGGGTATGTCAAGACCAGGCCATAGTAGGTAAGCGCCGCTAACCTTTTATTAATCAGGAAGAACAGAATGAGAATTGCCTGCCTTGGCTGGGGATCGCTAATCTGGAAGCCCGGCGTGCTGCCGGTTGCCGGTGAGTGGAAACAGGATGGCCCCCGCCTGCCAATTGAATTTTCCCGTATCAGCGACGGCGGTGAGCTGGCGACGGCCATCTGCCTGAATGCCGATCCCGTTCCCGTGCTTTGGGCATGGCTTGACGTTGATAATTTGTCTACTGCCATTCAGTTATTAAAACAGCGCGAAGCTGTTCCGGCGGAACGCAATGACGGCATTGGTTCGCTGAAGGTAACGGATACGTCAGCTGGCCTGCTGGCAGAGTGGGCAAAAGCCAGAAACATTGATGCGCTAATCTGGACCGCACTGCCGCCGCGTAACGATCATGTAGAAAATTGCATTCCGCCGATCGAACAGGCGGTAGCCTATCTTACTGCTTTGCAGGGTGAAACGCGTGAGCATGCCAGGGATTATATTCAGCGCGTCCCGGCACAGATTGATACCGCCTATCGCCGGATTATCGTGGAAAGCTTAGGCTGGTAGAGCTGAGATTTCAGGCATAAAAAAACCCGCTCGGAGGCGGGTTTTTTGCTGTCTGTCATTTCTCGCTTAGCTGCTCAGGCTGTTGCCTTCATCGCTATCGTAAGCGCAGGGATCACATTACAGCAGAATTATGGTCGTAATATTACAGCGCAACAACGTTAGCGGCTGAAGGACCTTTAGCACCATTCTCGATGGTGAATTCAACCTTCTGACCTTCGTCCAGCGTTTTGTAGTCATTACCCTGGATTGCAGAGAAATGTACAAATACGTCTTTGCTGCCGTCTTGCGGAGAAATGAAGCCGAAACCTTTATCCGCGTTAAACCATTTTACTAAACCAGTCATTTTACCAGACATCGATATTTCCTTAATTTTTGAGCCACTTGAAATGGCATGAAGGCCTGTTTCCAGAGCATAACTTATGGGCACTTAGAAGAAGATCAGGAGAAAGGATATCTTTGGATAACGCTTGCGCTGAGGACTGCTTTACTAAAACTGCTTTCATAAGGTCTGTATTCCAAACCGATGTCGCTATTAAGTCATGCCTGACTCAGTTAAGCAATGTTTATTTTTACTGCCCCTTCCTTCCATCGCGGTTAAAGGGCGCTACGACGGGCCTGAGCCGCAAAAGAGGCATGAAAATAAACTTTACGTCACGGCCGCTCGGCCACCGTTTAAAATTTAAAAGTGATAATCAGGCGACGATTCGTACGCAAAACTGCTTTCGCCTGCCAGACGGTTCAGGCTGTTTGATTACGAAACTTTACCAAAAGAGGCCGACCATCTAATCAATGGCCGCTGAATATTACCTTTCAGGGCCGCGATGTCGCCGCCATGGCGTTGTTTATTGCTTCAGACGATGCAAGCGGCCGTACCACGCGCAGTTTATTGTTGGTGCCGGTATTCTGCTTAGCTAAGCCCGTTTAACATTAGGTTCTCACTGGCTCAGGTTAAAAAAGGCAGTAACGCCGTCAGCGTTTTTTCCGGTATTTCTTCCTGCGGTACATGACCACAGGGCAAAGCGTGGCCGCTGACGTCGTGCGCTTTTTCCCGCCACGTGGCAATAACGTCATAGAGCTGGCCGACCGTGCCTTTTTCTCCCCATAGCAGCAATAAAGGGCACACAATGCGCTTATTACTGTCCGCCCTGTCATCTTCCAGATCGATAGTGGCCGCCGCGCGATAATCTTCACAGGTTGCGTGGATCATTGCCGGATTCTGATAACAGCGCAGATAGTCGGCAAAGATTTCCGGCTCCGTCGCACCGGGCGTTTTCAACTGGTCCTCAATATGTTTTTGCAAAAAGAAAGCCGGATCGTTACCGATCATTCTCTCCGGCAGCGGCGCGGGTTGGATCAGGAAAAACCACCAGAAATAACGTGTGGCAAAAGCTTTATCCGTTAATGCATACATGGTTGCCGTCGGCGCAATATCTATAAAGACGCAGCGATCGACACGATCGGGATAATCAAGGGCCAGCCGATGCCCTACCCGTCCGCCGCGATCGTGGCCAACAAAAGAGAACTGTTGATAACCCAGCGCGGCCATCAGCTGGATAATGTCTTCGGCCATCACCTTTTTTGAATAGCAGCGGTGTTCAGCGTCGCCTTCAGGTTTGTCGCTGTCGCCATAGCCGCGCAGATCCGGCATCACTACCGTAAACCGTCTGCTTAGTTCAGGCGCAATTTTGCGCCATGTCAGATAGTTCTGCGGATGTCCATGCAGCAACACTAAAGGCCTGCCGGTGCCCATCACTGCGGCGCGCAGCCTGATGCCGTTTGGCAGAGTGACATCTTTGAGGGCGCAATCGGAAATAAAGGGGGAATCGCCAGCGTTAACTACGTTATTTTTCAGGTTCATGCTTTCTCCTTTTCAGTAAGGATAGACGGCGCGGCCTGTTTTACTCGCTGTTCCGCTAAGGCTCTTTTCTTTGCTCTCTGATTAACATTCATCCTCGTCACATTATGACAATTATCGCTCATAAATATGGACAAATGCAGGAAGGGCACCCGTCGCGTTACTGGATAATAGTCGTCGCTGGTCGACTATATCCAGAGCAGAATGAAGTCCAGCGCGGAATGAATAAAAGCGACAGGCACTAATAAGCATAACGTAGCGAGACGTCAAAACGCAGGAAAACCTCCCGCATGATAAATGTAAAGGGATATCGCGCTTGACCGGTTCTAAATGGTAAATTTAATTATATAGCCAGAAATAAAAGTTACTCTACCGTATGTTAATCTAAGCATTGTGGCGACTTTACCAAAACCGTCGTGTTCCCCCAGTAAATAAACCGCCCTGTTGGGATCATACCAATATATTTTATTATTTATTTTTAACAGGGCTACTGCATGAAGATCAAGATTGTCTCCATAGTCAATACTGAATATCACGCCCTGCGTTTTACCGTTTTTTTCCCTGAAGAAATTCTCCAGATAGCTTCTTTGCTCGTTATAAAAACCAATCATTTCAAGCTGTAGAGCAGGTAATCCTGAGTTTTTTGCTATGGCGTTATGTGCTTCAATTTTTTGCATAAAAATCGAAAAAGTTCCACCACGACTAGCGTAACGTTGGGCTGAAAAGGCTTTTTCATAAAATTCAGTACTGCTATTCAAGAGAGCATCTTGCGTGTATCTGTTAATATTTCGAGTTCTCATATTTGATGCCAGCCAGGTATAGCATGCGCCAGAACAAACGCCTCCCCGCTTGTATATAGCCGGAGAGCTTTTTACAAACTCGCGATATTTTTTAGTAACGGACACAATCACTATCATTTAAAATTCCCTTTTATTAACGATCCTTTAATTTTTCCTGAAATTAAGCGAGCCTGACTGGCACAACAGGATTTTTCGAGTGAGACTATATAAATTATGGTTTGAAAGTCAAGACAGGAACCAAAACTCAAGAGTTGTAGTCAGTTATTATTATTGACCACTACGATATGACCCTGAATAACCGTGAGGCTTAGATAGCCCGAAACCTACTATGAATGAGGATTTAACCCATCAGGCCTAACCATTTGGGTTTGCAGCGGCTGGCGCAAAGGGGGTAATTCCCCTCGCGACCAGCCTTTTCCTGACGTACTACGCTTCCCTCCCTCTTTCGAGGTTTAAACCCATTACCGGGTAAGGACAAGTCAGGCCTGCATCAGGCTTACCAGCAGCCTGTGGTTAGCTCAATAAATCAAGTTAACCTTTTGATTTAACTATTTATATCAGACAATCAGAACGGAATGTCGTCGTCAAAATCCATTGGTGGCTCATTGCCCGCTGGCGCGCTGTTCTGCTGCGACTGCTGTGGGCGAGACTGCTGCTGACCGCCGCTGAACTGGTTACCGCCCTGTGGCTGCTGAGGCTGGCCCCAGCCGTTGTTGTTGCCCTGGCTCTGACCGCCACCGGCCGGTGCGCCGCCGCCCTGACGTCCACCCAGCATCTGCATGGTGCCGCCAACGTTGACCACAACCTCGGTAGTGTACTTCTCTACGCCCGCCTGGTCGGTCCATTTACGCGTTTGCAGTGCACCTTCGATATAGACCTGGGAACCTTTGCGCAGGTATTCGCCTGCCACTTCTGCCAGCTTGCCGAACAGCACCACACGGTGCCATTCCGTTTTCTCTTTGGTTTCGCCGGTCTGCTTGTCACGCCAGCTTTCGGACGTGGCCAGAGTAATGTTGGCAACGGCGCCGCCATTCGGCATGTAGCGGACTTCCGGATCCTGACCCAGATTTCCCACCAGGATTACTTTATTTACGCCTCTGCTGGCCATGTTCGTCTCTCCGATAAATGTTCTTAGCTTAAGGATGAAATTCTAACACGCCCCACCGGGAGTTAATACCCAGAGATCCCGCTTTACGAGGCGGATCGCAAAGGCTCGCTCCCGGAGAGAGCTTAAACGCCAGGCGTCTAAGCGGGCTGGCAAATTTCCTGCCGCAGCCTGGCCGCGCCAGCATCCTGTGACGCATTATACATCAAACCACTGTATATCCATTCAGGTTTTTTTGTGCCATACTAACAGGCTTAATTCTGGCCGTGCCGGACCGGCATGGTGACGTCCGTGTTAATCCGGGAATTGTGAATGGATAAGATCGAAGTACGGGGTGCTCGCACCCATAATTTGAAGAATATCAACCTGATCATCCCTCGCGACAAACTGATCGTTGTTACCGGCCTGTCAGGTTCGGGCAAATCCTCGCTGGCGTTCGATACGCTATATGCTGAGGGACAGCGTCGCTATGTGGAGTCGCTTTCCGCCTATGCGCGTCAGTTTCTTTCGCTGATGGAAAAACCGGATGTCGATCATATAGAGGGGCTGTCGCCCGCGATTTCTATCGAACAGAAGTCAACGTCGCATAACCCGCGCTCTACCGTCGGCACCATCACGGAAATCCATGACTACCTGCGCCTGCTGTTTGCTCGCGTGGGCGAACCTCGCTGCCCGGACCACGACGTTACGCTGGCGGCGCAGACGGTCAGCCAGATGGTGGACAACGTGCTGTCAGAGCCGGAAGGCCGCCGCCTGATGCTGCTTGCGCCTATCGTCAAAGAGCGTAAGGGCGAGCACACTAAAACGCTGGAAAACCTGGCTTCTCAGGGATATATCCGTGCGCGTATCGACGGCGAGGTTTGCGATCTCTCCGATCCGCCCAAGCTGGAGCTACAGAAAAAGCACACCATTGAAGTCGTTATCGACCGCTTTAAGGTACGCGAAGACCTGAAACAGCGCCTGGCGGAATCGTTTGAAACGGCGCTGGAACTTTCGGGCGGTACGGCGGTGGTAGCCGATATGGACGATCCACAAGCGGAAGAGATGATTTTCTCCGCTAACTTCGCCTGCCCGATTTGCGGCTACAGCATGAGCGAGCTGGAGCCACGCCTGTTCTCGTTTAACAACCCGGCGGGCGCGTGCCCAACCTGTGACGGGCTGGGCGTGCAGCAATATTTCGATCCGGATCGCGTGGTGCAAAACCCGGAGCTGTCGCTGGCGGGCGGCGCAATCCGCGGCTGGGATCGCCGTAACTTTTACTATTTCCAGATGCTGCGCTCGCTGGCCGAACATCTGAACTTTGACGTTGAGGCGCCGTTTGACTCGCTGAGCGATAAAGCGCGCAAGATCATTCTGTACGGCTCCGGCAAAGAGAGCATTGAATTTAAGTACATTAACGATCGCGGCGATACGTCCGTTCGGCGTCATCCGTTTGAAGGCGTGCTGCATAATATGGAACGCCGCTATAAAGAGACGGAATCTAACGCCGTGCGTGAAGATTTGGCGAAGTTTATCAGCAACCGCGCCTGCGCTACCTGTGAAGGTACGCGCCTGCGTCGCGAAGCGCGCCACGTTTACGTTGAGAACACCACGCTGCCGACCATCTCTGATATGAGCATCGGCCATGCGATGGAATTTTTCCAGAACATGAAGCTCAGCGGGCAGCGCGCAAAAATTGCTGAAAAAGTGCTGAAAGAGATTGGCGACCGCCTGAAATTTCTGGTTAACGTAGGGCTGAACTATCTGTCGATGTCCCGCTCTGCCGAAACGCTGTCGGGTGGCGAAGCGCAGCGTATCCGCCTGGCCAGCCAGATCGGTGCCGGACTGGTCGGCGTGATGTACGTACTGGACGAGCCGTCAATAGGCCTGCACCAGCGCGATAACGAGCGCCTGCTGGAAACGCTGGTTCATCTGCGCGATCTTGGCAACACGGTTATCGTGGTTGAGCATGATGAAGATGCGATCCGCGCCGCAGACCACGTGATAGATATCGGGCCAGGCGCTGGCGTGCACGGTGGCCAGGTGGTGGCAGAAGGCACGGTTGACGACATCATGGCGGTAAAAGAGTCGCTGACCGGCCAGTATCTGAGCGGCGAGCGCGGCATTCGGGTGCCTGAAGAGCGCGTCAAGGCGGATGCCAATAAGGTACTTAAGCTGAGCGGCGCAAAAGGTAATAACCTGAAAGACGTTACGCTGACGCTGCCGGTTGGTCTGTTCAGCTGCATTACCGGCGTATCGGGTTCCGGCAAGTCGACGTTGATTAACGATACGCTGTTCCCGATTGCTCAGCGTCAGCTAAACGGCGCTACCATCGCCGAGCCTGCACCCTATCGTGAAGTCAGCGGCATGGAGCATTTCGATAAGGTTATCGATATTGACCAAAGCCCCATCGGCCGTACGCCGCGTTCTAACCCGGCCACCTACACCGGCATCTTTACGCCAGTGCGTGAACTGTTCGCGGGCGTGCCGGAGTCGCGTACGCGCGGCTATACGCCAGGCCGCTTCAGCTTTAACGTGCGCGGCGGGCGCTGCGAGGCCTGCCAGGGCGACGGCGTGATTAAGGTAGAGATGCACTTCCTGCCGGATATCTACGTACCGTGTGACCAGTGTAAGGGCAAGCGCTATAACCGCGAAACGCTGGAAATTAAGTACAAAGGCAAGAGCATCCATCAGGTGCTGGAAATGACTATCGAAGAAGCACGCGAATTCTTCGATGCCGTACCTGCGCTGGCGCGTAAGCTGCAAACGCTGATGGACGTGGGGCTTTCCTATATCCGCCTCGGCCAGTCTGCTACTACGCTGTCGGGCGGTGAGGCGCAGCGCGTGAAGCTGGCTCGCGAGCTGTCGAAGCGCGGCACCGGTCAAACGCTCTATATTCTTGATGAGCCGACCACGGGCCTGCACTTCGCCGATATCCAACAACTGTTGGCCGTTCTGCATCAGCTGCGCGATCAGGGCAACACCATTGTGGTAATTGAACACAACCTTGACGTGATCAAAACCGCCGACTGGATTGTTGACCTGGGGCCAGAGGGCGGCAGCGGCGGCGGCCAGATTCTGGTTTCCGGCACGCCGGAAACGGTGGCGGAGTGCAAAGAGTCGCATACCGCACGCTTCCTGAAGCCTTTACTGGCAAAATAAGCGCTACAGCGTGGGCAGATTGCTGCTCACGCTGGTTTTCCCTGAGCATCCGCTGGCGGGTTTAGATTCTGGCACTGGCTTAGATTCAGGCTTTGACCTGGGCGTTGGCTTCATCTGGACTTTCGCGTTGGCTTCATCTGGACTTTCGCTTTGGCTTCATCTGGACTTTCGCTTTGGCTTTATCTGGACCTTCGCTTTAGCTTTGTCTGCCCTTTAGCTTCCGTTGTGATTTTGTCTTTAGTTCGGGTTCCCGGCTCTGCCGCGCCGTTTGATAACCGCGCTTTTTCTACTGCAATTTCTTCCTTCTCTACGATAAACCTCTGCGATTTTTCCCAAAATTATGCTGTTTCAACCAAAGGTTTGCAGGATTGGGCAAGATTTAAAGAGGTTCCGGCATACCTCTGTACGGCGATGACCATTATGCTTAACGGGCTGCTGTTGACGGTTTTCTTACGCGGCATCAGCATTTTTCCGTACGCTTTGCCATTCCCTTTACAGGAGAGATCATGAACATTACCCATGCTTATGCCGCGAAAAGCGCCGATTCCAGGCTCGCGCCGTTTGAGTTCCAGCCGCGCGAACTGCGTGAGCACGATGTACAGATCGAAATTCTTTACTGCGGCGTCTGCCATTCCGACCTGCATCAGGCCCGTAACGAGTGGAAAAACACGATTTTTCCGGTCGTTCCTGGCCATGAAATTGTTGGCCGCGTTACCGCTGTCGGCAGCCATTCGCACAAATACAAAGCAGGCGATCTGGTGGGTGTAGGTTGTCTGGTTGATTCCTGTCGTACCTGCGATAACTGTAAAGAAGACCTGGAGCAGTATTGCGAAAATGGCTTTACCGGCACCTATAACGGTGAAGATCGTGAAACGGGTGATATCACCTACGGCGGCTACTCAACCCAGATCGTTGTGAACGAAGATTTTGTGCTGCGCGTTCCGCAAAATCTGGATCCTGCCGGTGCCGCCCCGCTGCTTTGCGCCGGTATCACGACTTTTTCACCTTTAAATCACTGGGGCGTAGGCCCGGGTAAAAAAGTGGGCATTGTTGGCCTGGGCGGTTTAGGCCATATGGGCGTGAAGATTGCGCATGCGATGGGCGCGCACGTCGTGCTGTTCACCACTTCCCCTTCTAAAGTGGAAGACGGTAAGCGTCTGGGCGCGGATGAAGTCGTTATCTCCAAAGACCCGGAGCAGATGGCGCAGCATACCAACAGCTTCGACTTTATTCTGAATACCGTTGCGGCCCCGCATGATCTGAACCCGTTTATCAGTCTGTTGCGCCGGGACGGCACGCTGACGCTGGTTGGCGCGCCGGAACATGACCATCCATCACCGCAGGTATTTAACCTGATCTTTAAGCGTCGCAGCGTGGCTGGCTCACTGATTGGCGGTATTAAAGAAACGCAGGAGATGCTGGATTTCTGCGGCAAGCACAATATCACCTCCGATATTGAGATGATCAAAATGGATGAAATCAACGAAGCCTACGAGCGCATGCTGAAAAGCGACGTGAAATACCGCTTTGTGATTGATATTGCTTCGCTGCGCGGCTAGTTTCCCGCCAGGTTTTTAACGAAGTAACGTTGTTATAGCCTGTTGGCCCGGTAAATGCTGTAAGCAGCGTCCGGGCCATAGCGGGCGGGGCTGGTGTCGGTACAGCCAGTCTCTGCGTCATGCCGGCTGCAAAAGTGATAAAGCAACGCCAGGCGGATGCCATCTTGCACAGGCAATAACGCAGCGCCAGTTCGCATGCTTTCCTATGCCGTCTTCGTTTCCAGCGCCTGCTGAAGCGAGGCATCCACCAGATAGTAAATCTGTGAGTCCTTCAGCGACCCGTCGAGCAGCACGGTGCTCCAGTGCGATTTGTTAAGGTGTTCGCTGGGTACAACATCATCATGCTTTTCACGCAGTAAATCCGCCAGCGCAGGCGTTGCTTTTAGCGCCACGGCAGGCCGTCCGTTGACCTCATGCACCATCGCAAACAGCACGTCATCCACTTTAATTTGCGTTGCCTTCCAGTTGCTATTAACAGTTTGCTCCGCCCCCGGCTTATCCATGCAGTAAGACAGAAGATCCGATACGTTCATGTTATTCCCCTTGTAGCGTAGCGATAATGCGGCGGCTGCCGCCTTGATTACGATGCTCGCCCAGCCAGATGCCTTGCCAGGTGCCCAGCAGCAATTTCCCACGGCTTACCGGCAGCGTTAGCGAAACGCCCAGCGATGAGGACTTGATATGCGCTGGCATATCGTCTGCGCCTTCGTAATCGTGCTCATAACGTGCATTTTCCGGTACCTGACGCAGAAAATGGTTTTCCATATCGCTTCTGACCGTAGGATCGCAATTTTCATTCAGTGTCAGCGAGGCGGAGGTATGCTGCAACAGCAGATGCAACAGCCCTACCTGTACATCGCCAAGTCGTCGCAGCTCCTGCGTTATTTCATCCGTAATCAGATGAAAACCTCGGGTTTTAGGGTTCAGGGTAAGCGTTTGCTGATACCACATTGTGATGCTCCTTAGCTGAGTGAGTCCCGTTAAGTGTGCAGCAAGCGGCCAAAAGGTAAACCCGAAACGGCAAAAAGAGTGCTGCTCTGACTCAATGGTTTAAAGCAGATGACGTAACAAAGCCGTCGCGACTACGCTAATCACTACAACAGGTAACAGGGAAAAGCGCATCGCAGCCAGCAGAGAAATAGCTAACGCCAGCAGATCTGCCGGACTGGTCGTCACAAAGTGAGGCGCAACGATCGTAATCAGGACACAGCCGGGCGCGGCTTCCATGATTGCTCTGGTACGGGCGCTAAGCACTCTGTCACGCAACAACAGGTAACCCGCGATACGCGTCAGATAAGTAGTTGCGGCCATTAATACAATAGTCAGTAACGTCAGGCTCATGAAACTTTCCTGTTCAGCAGCAGGATGGCAATAATGCCGCTGGCCGCGCCAACCGGCACGTAGGCGGCACCGGGAAAATAGTGATAGGTTGCGCCTGCGCAAATCAGGCTTACCAGCCACGGCAAACCGGAGCGAAAGCCTTTCCACATGCCTTTCAGCAGAACCAGAAAAACGGCCGGAAACGCCATATCAAACCCCCAGCGCGTGATATCCCCTAACACTGGCCCAACAATTACGCCCAGCCCGGTGGCAAATATCCATGTAAACCAAAGCGACCCCGCCACACCGGCATAAAAACCCGTACTGAACGAAGGATAAAGGCCTGCCGCTCTGCGTCTGGCGACATCCGTTATGCTCATAGCCCAGCTTTCATCACACATCAGGAAAAGCGCGAAAAGCGCTTTACGCGGCGGCAGATGCGCCAGAGAAGGAGCCAGCGCCGCGCCCATCAACAGATGGCGGCTATTGACCAGCAGAGTGACCAGCACAATAGTCAGCAGAGGCGGTGGCGAAGCCCACAGCGCTACAGCCGCAAACTCCGAACCGCCAGCGAAGTTTAGCCCTGTCATTAACGTCAGGTTAAACAGCGAGAACCCCTGCTGCTGCGCCTGCGCACCAAGCAAGAGACCAAATGGCAGTATGCCAATAAGAATGGGAAGAGTGGCAAGCATGCCACGCCATACTTCTTCAGAAAAAGAGCGTTCGGACAACGCCTGAGAGTTGCTGCTGGACATAAACGGTCTCCGTATGAGCCGTTTAGTATATAAAAATTGTATGAGGTTGGGTTGTTATCGTTTGGTTAATATTTATCGCCGCAGGCCGGTGGGGACGAGAAAAGATGGCCACAGTCAGAACGACGGTGGCCAGAAAAAATTACATCACCGCAGCAAAAGCCTCGGCAACCTGATGCACGTTATCACTGTTCAGGCCAGCCACACACATACGTCCGCTGGCGATCAGGTAGATACCGAACTCGTCGCGCAGGCGATCGACCTGCGCCGCGCTCAGGCCGGTATAGCTGAACATGCCGCGCTGCTTTAACAGATAGTCAAAGTTTTTGCCCGGCACTGCCGTAGTCAGCACGTCCACCAGCGCCTGACGCATCGTGGAGATACGCACGCGCATCGCCTCAACTTCCGCCAGCCAGTCCGCTTTCAGCTGTGCATCATTCAGCACGCAGGCAACGACCTGTGCGCCAAAGTTTGGCGGGCTTGAATAGTTGCGGCGCACGGTAGCTTTTAACTGACCAAGCACGCGGGAGGCTTCTTCTGCATCTTCACAGACCACGGACAGGCCGCCGACGCGCTCGCCATACAGCGAGAAAATTTTGGAAAAAGAGTTGCTTACCAGCGCAGGCAAACCGGCGGCGGCAATAGCGCGGATCGCATAGGCATCCTCTTCCATTCCGCTACCAAAACCCTGATAGGCGATATCCAGGAACGGGATAAGGTCGCGCTCTTTCAGCACTTCCGTCACGTTGTCCCACTGCTCGTTAGTCAGATCGGCACCGGTCGGGTTATGACAGCACGGATGCAGCAGCACGATACTCTGCGGCGGCAGCGTTTTCAGCGCGGCAACAAGCTCTTCGAACTTCACGCCGTTAGTGGCATCGTCATACCACGGATAGGTATTTACCTGGAAACCTGCGCCGGAAAAAATGGCGATATGGTTTTCCCAGGTTGGGTTACTGACCCAAACCTGAGATCCCGGAAAATAGGCCTTCAGGAAATCAGCGCCAACCTTCAGCGCGCCGGAGCCGCCAACGGTCTGGATGGTGGCGATACGTCCCGCTTTCAGTGCCGGATGATCCTGACCAAACAGCAAAGGCGCTACCGCACTACGATATGCCGGCAAACCTTCCATCGGTAAATAGAGAGAGGCGTCGTGCGCCTGGGCATTCAGACGTGCTTCTGCGGCAGCAACCGCCTTCAGCTGTGGAATAACGCCCTGTCCGTCATAGTAAAGCCCGATACTCAGGTTAACTTTATGCGGGCGCGTATCCTGCTTATAGGTTTCCATCAGGGAAAGAATTGGATCGCCAGCGTAGGCGTCGACGTTTTGAAACACGGTGAAAATCTCCATTGATAAGTTAGGTCAGGCTGCCACGGCAACGGACGCCTTGCCTTTGTCATTCTTCAGACAGAATAGCGGCCAGGACGGTGGTTCATCGCAATAATCAGATTGAGGATCGCTGCGCCCGCGATGGAGGCCGCCAGCATCGGCAGCGACACCACAAACAGCGAGGCCAGCACCACGCAGGTATCAACCGCCATTTGCAGCTTTCCGGCACGGATACCGTAACGATCCTGCAGCCACAGCGCCAGAATATTTATGCCGCCCAGGCTAGCCTTGTGCCGAAACAATACTATAAACCCGACGCCCATGACGACGTTACCGAACAGTGTCGCATAAAAGGGATCCAGCGCGGAAAAATGGATAAAAAGCGGATGCAGGTGGCTGAACAGCGACACCAGCCCAACCGCGCAAAAGGTTTTGACCGTGAAAGCCCAGCCCATTCTGCGTGCGGCCAGCCAGTAAAACGGCAGATTAATCAGAAAGAAAGCCACGCCAAAAGAAGTATGGGTCAGATAGCTGATAAGAAAGGCGATACCGGCGGTGCTGCCGGTTAACGCTCCGGCGCTTTTCAAAAGCATCACGCCAAAAGAAACCATTAACGTGCCAAACAGTAGTGCAAGCGCATCTTCGACAAAGGTATGCGGGATGCTGGCGGGCTGAACGACATTATCCATGATGCTGATCCTCCGGGAAATAACCTTATTTCCAGCAAAAAGCGCACCACTTTACCCCTGAAAAATCTATATTTTCAAAGGATTGATTAACTTACTAATAAACCAGCAATTAAATTTTCTGCTTTGTGCATGTAAACACTGAAAAAACAGAAATGACGTGCATGAAATTTGCTTTTACTGCACAGATTACGCATTAGGCCAGGTTTACGTGCACCAGATTGATCCACAGCGCCCCGCAACAGCTCTTTAAGCACAGCCTGGCGTCATCATGCCGTTTTCTTTCAGACGGCTAAGCACCACGGACGTTTTCACATGCGACACGCTTTTGTGCCCCGCCACCAGCTGGCTGATTAAAGCGCTTAAACCTGCCAGATCGGCCACGGCGACCTTTAACAGATAGTCAGCGTCGCCCGTGGTTTTATAGGCGTCCACAATAGCTGACTGCCCGGCGACCATATGGTGGAAGCTGTCGACGTACTCTTCGGTGTGGTTGATAAGGCGAACTTCGATCAGGCCAATCATGCCCAGGCCAACCGCATCGGGCGATAGCCGGGCATGGTAGCCGAGGATCAGCCCGGCCTGTTCAAGATTGATACGGCGACGGGAGCATTGGGAAGCAGAAAGCCCGACTAAATCGCTCAACTCCTGATTGGTCAGGCGGCCGTTGCTTTCCAGTAAGGTCAATATCTTGAGATCATAATCATCAATCTGGGTCATTATTCGTCCGGCGGCTAAGCATTTCCTGCCGGACAGATAACCCCAGTTGCCGCTCTGTTGTCCAACACTATTTTATTCGTCGTCGTACTGCGGCCCGGCGTAGTTGTCAAAGCGCGACCACTGGCCGTTAAAGGTCAGGCGGACCGTCCCGATAGGACCGTTACGCTGCTTGCCCAGAATGATTTCCGCAATGCCTTTCAGATCGCTGTTCTCGTGATAAACCTCGTCACGATAGATAAACATAATCAGGTCGGCATCCTGCTCGATAGAGCCGGACTCACGCAGATCCGAGTTGACCGGGCGTTTATCCGCACGCTGCTCAAGAGAACGGTTAAGCTGCGACAGCGCCACCACCGGCACCTGCAACTCTTTAGCCAACGCCTTTAGCGAGCGTGAGATTTCTGCAATTTCCAGCGTACGATTATCGGAAAGCGCCGGCACGCGCATCAGCTGCAGGTAGTCGATCATAATCATGCTCAGCCCGCCGTGCTCGCGGAAAATACGGCGCGCGCGCGAACGTACTTCCGTTGGCGTCAGGCCGGACGAATCATCGATAAACATGTTCTTTTTCTCCAGCAGAATACCCATCGTGCTGGAGATACGCGCCCAGTCCTCGTCGTCGAGCTGGCCGGTACGAATACGTGTCTGATCGACGCGCGAAAGGGAAGCCAACATACGCATCATCAGCTGTTCGCCGGGCATCTCCAGGCTGAAGATCAGCACCGGTTTATCCTGTAGCATCGCCGCATTTTCGCAGAGGTTCATGGCAAATGTGGTTTTACCCATCGACGGACGAGCCGCGACAATAATCAGATCCGAACGCTGCAGGCCAGCGGTTTTCTTATTCAGATCCTGATAACCGGTATCCACGCCGGTTACCCCATCGTGAGGCGTCTGATAGAGCGATTCGATCCTGGAGATCGTCGCTTCCAGAATTTGATCGACGCTTTTTGGCCCTTCATCCTTGTTGGCGCGATTTTCTGCAATCTGGAAAACGCGTGATTCGGCCAGATCCAACAAGTCTTCACTGGAACGACCCTGCGGATCGTAACCGGCATCAGCGATCTCATTTGCCACTGCGATCATTTCGCGGACAACTGCACGTTCACGCACGATATCGGCATAGGCACCAATATTCGCCGCACTTGGCGTATTTTTAGAGAGCTCGGCCAGATAAGCAAAGCCGCCAACCATGTTCAGCTCGCCCTTGGTTTCCAGGGATTCTGAAAGCGTGATCAGATCGATAGGCTTGCTCATTTCCAGCAGGCGCTGCATTTCGCTGAAGATCATGCGGTGCGGACGACTGAAAAAGTCCTGCGCCACCACGCGCTCGGACACGTTATCCCAGCGTTCGTTATCCAGCATCAGTCCGCCCAACACGGATTGCTCCGCTTCCAGAGAATGGGGCGGCAGCTTCAGCCCTTCCATTTGCCGGTCGCGCGGCTCACGGTTTTCATTGGATTTGTTGGTGGGTTTATTTCCTGCCATAGTGATGTAATACCTTGTGTGGGGACGCGCCAGTATACCCGTTTGGCGACCTTTCGTCCTCCCCGAATGACGCCGAATCAACAGGAGTGACCATGCCAAAACGTATACAAATCAGCCAGCACGGCGGGCCGGAAGTGATGCAGGTGATTGACGTTGCCATGCCTGAACCAGCGGCAGGCGAAGTGGTAGTTGAGAACAAGGCCATCGGCATCAATTACATTGATACCTATGTACGCAGCGGGCTTTATCCGGCCTCTTTGCCCTGTGGACTGGGCACGGAAGCGGCAGGCATAGTAAAAAGCGTGGGTGAAGGCGTGACGATGGTAAAAGCGGGCGATCGCGTGGTCTATGCACAATCTGCTCTCGGCGCTTACAGCGAGTATCATGCCGTTGCAGCCGATAAGCTGGCTATCTTGCCTGACAGTATCTCTTTTGAACAGGCGGCGGCTTCGTTTCTGAAAGGCCTGACCGTACATTATCTGCTGCGCCAGACCTATGTCGTGCAGCCGGATGAAACTTTCCTTTTCCAGGCGGCGGCCGGCGGCGTGGGACTGATAGCCTGCCAGTGGGCGAAAGCGCTGGGCGCACATCTGATAGGCACCGTAGGCTCGGCGGAAAAAGCGGCCAGAGCGCAAGAGGCTGGGGCCTGGGCCACCATTAACTACCGTGAAGAAGACGTAGCGAAACGCGTGCTGGAACTGACCAACGGCAAGAAAGTGCGCGTTGTTTACGATTCGGTAGGTAAAGATACCTGGGAAGCTTCTCTGGACTGCTTACAGCGGCGGGGTTTGATGGTCAGCTTTGGCAATTCGTCAGGCCCGGTTAGCGGCGTAAATCTGGCCATTCTTAACCAGAAAGGTTCGCTGTATGTTACCCGTCCCTCTTTGAACGGCTATATCACTACAGCGGACGCGTTGACTCAGGCCAGCAACGAGCTGTTTTCGCTGATTGCCAGCGGCGCGATTAAGGTAGATGTGCCGGAGCAGCAGAAGTTCGCGTTGACAGATGCTCAGCAGGCGCATAAAACGCTGGAAAGCCGCGTTACGCAGGGTTCCAGCCTGCTTATCCCCTGATTCGCTTCTCGCGTTTCAGATGCCAGAAATAAGCTGGGCTTCCCGAGGGAAGCCCATTTTTCTTTTTTATAGTTCGCGCTGTTTGTAGGGTCAGCGGCGATGAATTTTGGAAATTCAGTGGAGCCATCCTGGCAGAATTGATAAGTAAAAAATATGCTTAATTGCAAAATCATCTATGAAAACTGTCAGGTTGTGATCGATACCGCATTACAGTCTGCAACTTTGTCGACAACGCATTGATATTAGCGAGATATCCAACGCTTTGTTGTTGCCGACGGCTTTTTATAGGCGCGATAAATCCAGACGACGGCCACGGCAAGCGCCAGCCATGGCAGCATTTTAACTACCATCATTAGCAATCCCGCAAACATCATCACCACGCTGGCAACGATTACCGCCAGGATAATACCCAGTAGAGAAACGCCGGTGAGTAGCAACATGACAAAGAAGCCGAGAACAAAGAAAATTTCCATTAGCGTACTCCTGATTAAAGATATTCTTCTTTATTACAAGATGCGTGCCAGGTTTCTGTTTATCTAACATATTGAAAATAATGCGGATAATGAAAAGGACTACCGGCGACGTAGTCAATATCGTCACTACCTGGCGCGATATTGACCAGGTTTTGAGAAAACAGATTGTCTGGCACCGAGCCCGAGGTCTTGCTTAACGGCTTAGTCGCCTCCGTAGCGCCCATAACGATTTACAGGCTAACAGTGATGCCACATTGATATTTACCGCGACTCAGCCGCTTAACCAGAAACAAGAGCTACAGCACACGTAACGATTTACAGGCTAATAACGATGCCGCATTAATACTTACAGCGACTCAGCCGCTTGATCAGTAACAAGAACTACAGCGCCATAACGATTTACAGGCTAATAACGATGCCGCATTAATACTTACAGCGACTCAGCCGCTTGACCAGTAATAAGAGCTACAGCGCCCATAACGATTTACAGGCTAACAGTGATGCCACATTGATATTTACCGCGACTCAGCCGCTTGACCTGTAACAAGAGCTACAGCGCCCATAACGATTCACAGGCTAACAGTGATGCCACATTGATATTTACCGCGACTCAGCCGCTTAACCAGCAGCAAGGGCCATGCGGATAAGCGGACTGTTTTCGCGCATGGACGCGCGAAACAAGCCCCCAGGGACGGGTTTACGGCGTGTCCGTGTTCCGCATGGCCCTTGCTGCCTTTTCACCGATATCAAAGCCACAGCGGCCCTTGATACCTGACACCATTAATACAGCGACAGCGCCAGCAACTCCGTTAAACCCCGGCCGGCACCTTATCCGCTACCAGCGCCAGCGCCGCTTCTACCGTTTCGACGTTCGCACCCGCTTTATGCGCATTTTCGCTCAGGTAACGCCGCCACTGACGCGCACCCGGAATACCCTGGAATAAACCAAGCATATGCCGCGTAATGTGTCCCAGATAGGTTCCCTGCGCCAGCTCGCGTTCAATATAAGGATACATTGAACGCACCACGGCCACCGGATCGACAGCAGGAATATCGCTGCCAAACAGCTCACGATCGACCTGCGCCAGCATCCCCGGATTTTGATAGGCTTCGCGACCTACCATCACCCCATCCACATGTTGCAAATGCACCTTCGCTTCCGCCAGCGATTTTATGCCGCCATTAATGGAAATAGTAAGGTGTGGGAAATCGCGCTTAAGCTGATAAACACGCTCATAGTCCAGCGGTGGGATCTCACGGTTTTCTTTCGGGCTCAAGCCAGAAAGCCAGGCTTTACGCGCGTGGATAATAAACATCTCGCAGCCGCCCTGCTCCGAAACCTGACGAATAAAATCGCAAAGAAACGCATAGCTGTCCTGGTCATCAATGCCAATACGCGTCTTTACCGTAACCGGAATCGACACGCGATCGCGCATTGCTTTCACCGCGTCCGCCACCAGCGCGGCCTCGCCCATCAGGCAAGCGCCAAAGCGCCCGTTCTGTACACGATCTGAAGGACAACCGACGTTCAGGTTAACCTCGTTGTAACCGCGAGCCTGCGCCAGTTCGGCACATTGCGCCAGCGCAAGCGGATCGCTGCCGCCAAGCTGTAACGCGACCGGCTGCTCTTGCTGGTTCCACGCCAGATAGTCGCCTTTGCCATGAATAATGGCGCCGGTGGTCACCATCTCGGTATAGAGCAAGGCCTCGCGGCTCAGCTGACGATGGAAATAGCGGCAGTGACGGTCGGTCCAGTCCAGCATTGGCGCAACGGAAAAACGGTGGGCGGGTAAATTATGGGTCATAAAGCGCAAAAACTCTGATTAACAAATGACGATAATGTGCGCAATGATAGCATGACTGCCCGCAATCGCTAAGCGGACGATGCGGGCGCACCAGGATGCGCCCGAAAGGAGACTCAGAACGTAAAGTTAAGCTGCGCCACGGCACCCCAGGTATTGTCGTTGCCGCGCATACCGGCCAGATCCAGGTGCACCTTATTAAACGGTGACAGACCAAAACCGGCGGTAACAACGTTAGTGTCGTTAGATTTCATATCGGCGCGATAACCTGCACGCAGCTGTAACCAGCTCAGCACACGATATTCCGCACCTATACCCGCATACTGGCTATCTTCCACCGTTTTGAAGCGTTTAGTTGGCGTGGCATCGACATCCAGCGCCGCCGTCAGCCGCTCGGTGTGGTAAGAAACGCCAGGCGTTACGACCGGACGGATCTGGTAGGTATCCTTATAGCCGTTAACTTCACGGGTATCGATATCGCGTGCAATCAGGTTCTGCGCGCTTAAACCCAGCGTCCAGTTATCGCCCAAATCGGTGGCGGCACCGGCATCCATGTTGAAGCCGGTGTTAGAATTCTTATAACGGCCTTTGGTAAAGTCCGACTTATCGTAGTTATAAACAGAAGCGCTGTAGTTATAGAGATAAGTTTTCTGAATCTTCGGCGTAATACCAAAAGAAACCGGATGCCCGGCGATATTAAATTCGTGCGCCACGGCAACGCCATAGTCATAAACGATCGCACCACGTCCCAACGCTGCCGAGGTCAGTGAGCTCTGATCGCCCGGCAGTGGGATGCGGGTGCCGTCAGCTATACCCTGAAGGTAATTAATATCATTCTGGCTAATATATGTCGCAACGTGAGCCGTACCGTAGGCTTTTGCTACAAAGGCGAAAGGCAAAACTTCATTAGGTACGGTCACGGCAACGGCTGCGCCCGCTGTCGCCCAGGCCTTACTGCCCTTAATTCCACGTAGCTGGTTGGCCAGATCGCCTGCGGCAGACTGTACCCGCGGGTAATCAGCGAGGCTAAAGATCCCCTGGTTGGCGATATCGCGATAGTTATCAACGCTGTCGGTTAAATCATCAACCTTATCAATCAGCTTGTTTTTATCCGTCAGCTGCGCGCCAACGGCGGGAAGAATGATACTGACATCGTCATCCGGCTGGGCTTTGGTCATCAGCGCCGGGTTAGCCAGCACGGCCGTACCATAAGTTGATGAAGCCACGCCCGTTCCACCCATTGCATCGTTACGGGCATCGTAATAATTACCGGCGGCAAGCGCGCTCAGCGGTGCCAGAAACAGGACGGGAAAAGCAATCGAACGGGGAAGCTTGCTCAGTTTACGTGTTTTTTTGACCATTTACCTTGAACCCTTCAAAAAGGAGACAACGCCTGAAGCGCGCCGAAGATGACTGCCTGCATAATGAACCTTAAGTCAAATGGCCATTGCCCGGAACTAAACCAAAATAGTGTGGTTTTTCTACGCATTGCGCTTCTTTTAATCTGTTAGCTGCCTTAAAGCAGAGCCAGTATTTCCCTGTAACCACCAAAATTATTAACAATTACTTAAGTAAATGTACATAAAATATCGCTAATTACAACCGTCTCCTTGATTTTTGAATGGTACAGCCTCTCTCATCATAGGATTGAATGATAAGCACAGGAATACCCTGCAAAAAGCCTGATAATTTCGCCATCGGCAAGAGAGAGATCTTAAGATGAGCAAGGCAGCCTTCGACCACGCGGAAGCGCGGCGTTTTTAACAGCATTGTGATAACATAACGTTCTAAGCTGGCCTGGGGAGAGCTATGAAGATAAACAGTCCTGAAAAAATCCTGTCGCAGGCAGAGTCTATCTGCCAGCAGCGCAACGTCAGGCTGACGCCTCAGCGTCTGGAAGTGCTACGGCTAATGAGCCAGCATCACGGCGCAATCAGCGCTTACGATCTGCTGGACCTGCTACGCGCAAGCGAACCACAGGCCAAGCCGCCGACGATTTATCGCGCGCTGGATTTTCTGCTGGAGCAGGGGTTTGTGCATCGGGTGGAGTCGACCAACAGCTATGTGGTGTGCCATCACTTTGAAGAGCCTTCACATACCTCGGCGATGCTAATCTGCGACCGCTGCGGGGCCGTGACTGAACAACATGCCGAAGGCGTAGAGGCTATTTTAAAGTCACTGGCAAAAAGCACGGGTTTTGCGCTGACCAATAGCGTTATTGAAGCACACGGTTTGTGCCTTAATTGCGTTGAAGTTGAAGCCTGTCAGCACCAGGATGAGTGCCAGCACGATCACACGGTTGTTGCCAAAAAGCGTGGCCGCTAAGCAGCTAACCCTTCAAATATATTTAAGCCATGTCTGCCCAGTGTCAATGACGTGCCAAACGCTATAAACAAACAAGGGCGGTGCCGTAAGCACCACCCTTGTTAAGCAGACTGATTATTTAGCCTGCCAGCGACTTACTTAACATCCTCAGAAGCGATGTTTATTCGTCGTTTCCCAGTCACCGAGTTCTTTTTCGGCCTGGTCTTTAGTGTAGCCATAGCGTTCCTGGATTTTACCTACCAGCTGATCGCGTTTGCCTTCAACGATGGTCATATCATCGTCGGTCAGCTTGCCCCACTTCTCTTTCACTTTACCTTTTAACTGCTTCCAGTTACCGCCGGCTTCGTCTTTATTCATCTTGTCTCTCCTTAACTTAGAACCTTAGGTGATAACAGCTTATCGTTACAGCAAAACGGCTGACAGCAACATAAAACGCTGCCTAAATGCTTAACGTACTAATAATTGTAGTAGATGATGGCGGTTTTGCATGGCGACCAGCAAAAAAAAGCGAAGCGGTGTGAAAGCAAAGGTAACAAGCCTGTCGACGTGCGGAGACAGCAGCCATTAAGAAAGACGGCAGTAGCAGTAGCAGTAGCAGTAGCAGTAGCAGTAGCAGTAGCAGTAGCAGTAGCAGTAGCAGTAGCAGTAGCAGTACAGCAAACACGGGGATGGCAGTCACGGTCAAATGCCGTGTTAAAAGAAAGGAAAATCTGTGCTGCTAAGAGAAGATCTGAAACTCAGGAAAGCCGAAACGCGCCGTTATAGAAACGACGCGTGGAGAAATCATCAGAAGCGGTGGCTCAGAGCCAGTTACCGTTACGTATCACGCCAACCGCCAGGCCTTCAATTGAAAAGGTTTGCTGACGCAGGTCAACCACAATAGGCTGGAACTCGTTGTTTTCCGGCAGTAAATGAACGATGTTACCCTGCTTTTTCAGTCGCTTGACGGTAACTTCGTCATCAATACGCGCAACCACTACCTGACCGTTACGCACGTCCTGCGTTTTATGTACGGCCAACAGATCGCCATCCATAATACCGATGTCTTTCATCGACATGCCGCTAACGCGCAGCAAAAAGTCCGCACCCGGCTTGAATAAATCCGGATCGACCTGGTAATGTCCTTCAATGTGCTGTTCCGCCAGCAGCGGTTCGCCCGCAGCCACACGGCCAATCAGCGGCAGGCCGTCTTCGTCTTCCATCATCAGGCGAATACCGCGTGATGCACCGGAAACGATTTCGATAACGCCCTTGCGCGCCAGCGCTTTAAGGTGCTCTTCAGCCGCATTCGGGGAACGGAAACCGAGCTGCGTAGCGATCTCTGCCCGCGTCGGCGGCATGCCGGTTTGGTTAATATGCTGGCGAATCAGGTCATAAACCTGTTGCTGCCTTGCCGTTAGTGCTTTCATCCCGCCCCCTGGTTGTTTATACAGTCACTTGTAAGTATATACAGGTATTTCGCCGTTGAAAACCTTAAGCTGTGCAAAAAACGACAATTACTTTACGGGCGTTCAGCGCGAAAGCAATATGCTCAGCCAGACGAAAACGGCCAGCAGGATAGCCAGCAGCACCGCCGCCGACCCCATATCCTTGGCGCGTCCGGACAGCTCGTGAAACTCGTTGCCCAACCTGTCGACCACGGCTTCAATGGCGCTGTTAAGCACTTCGACGATAATCACCAGCGCGACGGACCCGATCATCATGACTCTTGCCAGTACGCTAACGTCCAGCCAGCAGGCGATAATGACCGCAATCACTGCTGCCACCAGCTCCTGGCGGAAAGCGGCTTCATGCTGCCATGCCGCTCGTAATCCTTTCCACGAATAACCGGCAGCTTTGATAATCCGCGTGATACCGACGGCGTTATTTGTCATATCAAGGGAACCCTTTGTAAGGTTTAACGTCAATGTCAGGGTAGCGCACATTTTGTAACATCACAGATCTCATGCAAGGATTCTGGTATGCTTGCGGCGCTTTGCTAACGAGAGGCTTCATGTTGTCTATGTCAGGTTGGCGTAAATTATATTATAAATTGTTGAATTTACCGGTAAAAATGCTGGTAAAGAGTAAGGCGATCCCCGCCGAGCCGGTCGCTGAACTGGGGCTCGATACGTCGCGCCCTATTATGTATGTACTACCGTATGATTCAAAGGCCGATCTGCTGGCGTTGCGCGAGCAGTGCCGCAAAGAAGATCTTCCCGATCCCTTAGATCCGCTGGAAATCGACGGTACGCTGCTGCCGCGTTACGTGTTTATCCACGATGGCCCGCGCGTGTTTCCTTACTATGCGCCGAATCTGGAATCCGTTAAAACGTTCCATGACTATCTGGATTTGCACCGTAGTCATCCTCTGCTTGATGTGCAGATGGTACCCGTTGCGGTGATGTTTGGCCGCGCGCCAGGCCGCGAAGTTCAGGGCGAAAGCCAGCCGCATCTGCGCGTATTAAACGGTATCCAGAAGTTTATCGCCGTCCTGTGGCTGGGACGCGACAGCTTTGTGCGCTTTTCACCGATGGTGTCACTACGCCGGATGGCAACAGAGCACGGCACGGATAAAACCATTGCCCAGAAGCTGGCACGCGTAGCCAGAATGCATTTTGCCCGCCAGCGCCTGGCGGCGATTGGCCCGCGCCTGCCCGTTCGTCAGGATTTGTTCAATAAGCTGTTGCAGTCTAAAGCGATTGCAAAAGCCGTTGAGGATGAAGCGCGCAGTAAGAAAATCTCCCATGAAAAAGCGCAGCAGAATGCCGTTGAGCTGATGGAAGAAGTGGCGGCCGATTTCTCCTACGAGGCGATTCGTCTGACCGACAGAATTATGGGCTGGACGTGGAGCAAGCTCTATCAGGGCATTAACGTTAACGGCGGCGAACGCGTGCGGCAGCTGGCACAGGACGGACACGAGATTGTCTATGTACCGTGCCATCGCAGCCACATGGACTATTTGCTGCTCTCCTACGTGCTCTATCACCAGGGGCTGGTGCCGCCGCATATTGCCGCCGGTATCAACCTGAATTTCTGGCCAGCCGGCCCAATTTTCCGTCGTCTGGGCGCGTTCTTTATTCGTCGTACCTTTAAAGGCAACAAGCTTTACTCCACCGTATTTCGCGAGTACCTGGGCGAGCTGTTTACCCGAGGCTATTCAGTAGAATACTTTGTAGAAGGCGGTCGCTCACGTACGGGACGCCTGCTTGATCCGAAAACCGGCACGCTGTCGATGACTATCCAGGCGATGCTGCGCGGCGGTAACCGTCCGATTACGTTAGTGCCTATCTACATTGGCTACGAGCACGTAATGGAAGTGGGCACCTATGCGAAGGAGCTGCGCGGCGCAACTAAAGAGAAAGAAGGCTTTATGCAGATGGTGCGCGGCTTGCGCAAGCTGCGTAATCTCGGCCAGGGTTATGTAAACTTTGGCGAACCGCTGCCGCTGGTTACTTACCTTAATAAACATGTGCCCGAATGGCGTGATTCTATCGATCCGATCGAGTCCCAGCGCCCGGCCTGGCTGACGCCTGCGGTAAACGATATCGCCCAGCGCGTAATGGTGCGGATCAATAACGCGGGTGCGGCTAACGCCATGAACCTGTGCGTTACTGCCCTGCTGGCTTCTCGTCAGCGCTCGCTGACCCGCGAGCAGCTGATCGAACAGCTTGACTGCTATATTCAGCTGCTGCGCAACGTCCCTTATTCGCCAGATTCGACCGTGCCGGACATGACGCCGGATGCGCTGCTGGATCATGCGTTAAGCATGAATAAGTTTGAAATCGAGCAGGATAATATCGGCGAGATCATTGTACTGCCGCGCGAGCAGGCGGTACTGATGACCTATTACCGTAACAACGTTCATCACATGCTGGTAATGCCTTCCGTGATTGCGGTGATCCTGATGCAGCATCAGGAGCTGACGCGCGCCGAGCTGCTGCGCCAGGTTAGCGTGATTTATCCAATGCTGAAGAGCGAGCTGTTCCTGCACTGGGAAAAAGACGAGCTGCCGGGCGTGCTGGATTTGCTGGTCAGCGAAATGGCCCGTCAGGGCTTGCTGACCGCCGACGAGCACACGCAAACGCTGCGCCTTAGCCCTGCCCGTTTCCATACGCTGCAGCTGCTGGCGGCTGGTGTGCGTGAGACATTGCAGCGTTATGCCATTACCTTCTCTATTCTTAGTGCCAATCCGTCGATTAATCGCGGTACGCTGGAGAAAGAGAGCCGGACGATGGCGCAGCGTCTTTCCGTGCTGCACGGCATCAACGCACCGGAGTTCTTTGATAAGGCTGTGTTTTCAACACTGGTGCTAACGCTGCGCGATCAAGGCTATATCAGCGATAGCGGCGATGCGCATTATGAGCAAACGCATAAGGTTTATCAGATGCTGGCCGATTTGATCAGCCAGGAAGTGCGTATGACGATTGAAAGCGCGCTGACCCACGGATAAGTTCAGCGATAAAAAAAGGCCAGCGAGATGCTGGCCTTTTTTATTTCATCAACACTATCAAAAAGGCGCGCAGCTCAGTGCGATACCCACGAAAAGTATCAGCCCTACATAGTTATTATTCAGGAACGCTTTAAAGCAGGCATCTCGATCGCGGGCGCTAATCAGCTTCTGCTGATAAATAAACAGCGCGCAGGCGGCTGCCAGCGAACAGTAAAACGGCATGCCCAGTTGCATCAGCTGACCGATAGCCACCAGCAGTACCAGCGTGGCCAGCTGCAATAACCCGATAATCAGCTTGTCAAAACGGCCAAAGAGTATTGCCGTCGACTTCACGCCGATCTTCAGGTCATCATCTCTGTCCACCATCGCGTATTGCGTATCGTACGCCACCGTCCAGCAGATATTAGCGAAGAACAGCAGCCAGCAGGTTAGCGGCACCGTTTCGCTAACGGCGGCCCATCCCATTGGAATTGCCCAGCCAAACGCCGCACCCAGCACTACCTGCGGCAGATGGGTATAGCGTTTCATAAAGGGGTAAATCCACGCCAGCGCCAGGCCGCCAAATGACAGCAGAATCGTCATCAGGTTCATGGTCAGCACCAGGCAAAACGACACCAGCACCAGCCCGCCGAACAATAATTTGGCTTCGGTCGAGGTTACCGCGCCGCTTGGCAACGGGCGGGCGCGAGTGCGCTTTACATGACCGTCAATTTTGCGGTCGGCAAAATCGTTTACCACGCAGCCCGCCGCGCGCATAAAAAAGACGCCCAGCACAAACACAATCAGCACGTTGAAAGGCGGAATACGTAAACCAGCCAGCCACAGTGCCCAAAAAGTGGGCCACAGCAACAGCAGCGATCCAATAGGTTTATCGATACGCATCAGGCGGCTATAGGCCTGAAGCTTACTTGTCTGCAGAGATTTCTCCATGCTACATCTTCCTTTCAGCCTGCGCTGACGCGTAAAGCGGCGCGGACGGTAAAAACAGTTCGGTCAGCAGCAGCGGCTTGCCGGAAAGGCGCAGCAGTGAGCGACGTCCCCATAAGTCATCGCTTCTTCCCGGTTCGATAAAATCACGAGTTAGCGTTGAAGAAGCGAAAAGATAGCGACCTAAAGGCTGAGTGCCAAGCTGCTGTAGCTTTTGTTCCGGCCCGTGCAGCGTGGATTCGGGCAACAGCGTGCAGGCGGCCAGCCATGGCTCGTTGTCACCGCACAGCAAAATTTCGCGCAGCCAGTAGCGCGATTCCGCAGGCAGCAGCCCGGCATCGGCACCCGCTTCTTTTGCACTGACAAAGCCTTCACGCAGGATTTTCACCGTCACTTTCTGGCAATGGCGCTCAAAACGGCGGGTCATGGAGTCTTCTTCCATCAGCCAGTCGAGCAGCGGCGCGGTCAACGCTGGTGCAGAAAGAGGGAGCCACTCAAGGGCGCGCAACTGTGTTAGCGCGGCATCGGTCATTGCGCTTCTCCGGACAGTTAAATAAGGTGCCCTAGTGTAGCGCAAGGCAAAAGACGTTAAACAGAATTTTAACCGAAAGGCGAAGCGGAAAACCGCCCCGCAGGACGGTCTCCTGGCTTACTTGCCTGCTACGTTGACGATCACCGTGAATGAATTACTGGAAATTGACCAGTTCCCACTTCCGGATGACCACAGCGCACCAGAAACAATGAGCACAATACAAAAGTACCGTTTCATTGTGCGGCCCTGATAAGACCGCTTCACCATGCCACCACCGGAGCTGACAGCGTGAATGCAAGCGCTTGAGAACGCTTACGCTTACGCTTACGGCCGTTGGAAATCCTTTTCCTGATCCGGTGCCCGCTTGCTTAAGGCGGCGAAAAGGGCCGCGGGAATTGTACACCAAACCAGCAATTCGTGCACTTGACATACAGCACTTGAAGGCACACTATGTTGCTGCTTGAGAGCGCTTGCGTTAATCAACATTGCTGGTAAGGCCGCTTAACCTGACCAGCACAAAAAAACCGCCGTTAATGGCGGTTTTTTTGTACCCGGAAGATCTGCAATTACCTGTCGCTATTCGCGCTTTAGCCGGTTGCTGTTAGCCAGCCACAGCGTGACCACCAGAATCAGAATCGCGACGGAATAGGCCAGCGTATCAAACGGGTTTTTATGATCGACGATGATCAGCCGGATAATCGCGGTGATGCCGATATAAACAAAGTAGCGCAGCGGAAAATGGTAGCCGGACTGAAAATACTTCACGATCAGCGCAATAAATTCGAAATAAAGAAAGTAGATGACGATACCTTCGATCAGCAGATAGGAAGAGGTCTGCTCGCCGGTATTCAGCAGGACGTTAGCCAGATGCAGCGTCTCTTTTCCCAGAAACACCGCCAGAATGCAGGCCAGGCTAATCAGTCCCACATTCAAAACCATTTGTAATAACCAGGCGATACGCGTGGCGTTCATCATTAACATCCTCTGCAAACACATATTTCCGTCAGCCATCCTGACCGCCACAATATGCTTTAGTGTGAGCAGCTTCACAAGTTTTGCTTTAAAAAGTCGCCAGTCAGCCACATACCGACTACCGGACGCGGGCAGGCATCACGCATAAAAAAAGGGACGAAATTATTCGTCCCTTTTGCACCTTAGCGGAAGTTTTTATCCCGATCGGTAGTGATGTCATACAGCTGGTATTTACGGCCCAGCATCTGTCCACCGTCGCGCGTCAGCGGCGTCCAGTTAACCTGCGCACGGCCACGCGTTGGCGTCGCGGTAAACAGATCCATTGGAATAGAAATGTAGAAGCCTTTGGTGAAGTCGCCCTCGCCGTACTCTTCTGCCGAGACGTTAGTTTTCGTTGCGTAAGCGCCCACAATTACCCCGCTGTCGAACTGGCGGGAAACATCGATAGTTGCACCCTTATCTTCAGCCAGATATTGACCCACGCTCGCCTTCACCAGCACCTGATGGTCGAAGAAAGATGGCCGCCAGTAGGCGGTCAGATTGCCAACCTTCGCGTTGTAGCTGGTAAACTGCATCATGTTGTCCCAGTCGCGCTGCTTGACGTAGTTGGCATCGACGCCAACCGCCCAGTCAGAATCGAGCGGACGATAAAGCACCTCGCCACCCACGCCACCGTACATGGTTTCCAGATAGCCGCCATAAACCTGACCATAGAAACCATTGCCCAACTCGTGCATATAGTTGGCCTGCAGGTTATTCACATAGACGTTGTTTTCAACGTAATCGCGAATGTGCGTACGCACGCGCGGCAGCGAAGAGTCGGATGGTGCGCCGTTATAGCTAAACTTGTCGTAGTTGTTCGCCAGGTTGCCAAAAACACTACCGTCAATTAACAGATGGTCGGTCAGCCAGTAGCTGGCGCTGGCCATCACGCCAACCTGGTAAAGGTAGAAGCTTTCCGGACCGCCAACGGACTGATTAAGCACCGGCGACAGGTTAAAACTGAAGCGATCCGCATCAATAAAATAGCCCTGCTCGGTATGGCCCGGACTGACCGGCTCTACTCGCTTCTGATCCAGCTCTTTTTCTTTGCCCAGCGGATAACCTTCCAGCTGCTGGCGCAGACTGTCAGCGCTGGTTTCCGTGGTAACCTGCGGCATACCATCGCGAGTTTCGGTCACGCTCAGCTTGCTGACGTTCTGCGGCAGCGCATTCATCATGATCAGGTTGGCACGCTCGACGCCCTCCTGCGTATCACGATATTTTGACTGCTGGCCGGAGACATACATAGTGTCGCCGTTGACCTGAATTTTCGGTCCGGCCAGGCCGGCGTTGTATTTCAGATCCGTCAGCTGATCTGCCACTACCGTTTGCTCCAGGAACTCGCCCTGCGGCTGCGGGTGGTAAGCAGGCTTAGGCACATCAACCGATGCTGAATGCAGATCGTTGAAGTTGGTGCGTAGCGTAAAGCCAGCCATCAGCGTGTTGCCGCGCTCGTAGCTGACGTTTACATCGGCCCAGTCGGTAATACGGTAAATTGCGCCGACGTTAACCTTGCTTTTCTGCTCCAGGCGACCGGCGAAATCATCCTGATAGTCGTTACCTTCGTACTCGACCTTCAGGCGCAGCGGCTGCCACGGCGTCTGATATTCAATACCGCCAAAGATGGCCGCAGGACCTCTGAACAGGTCTTTATCGCTAACCGAACCCGCCGTCCCGCTGCTGTCAGAGCGATAGCAGTAGCTGCTGTCCGCTTCACAGAACGGGTTTTTCACCGTACCGCTGTTGCCCAGATAGCCAAACCCGAGACCGAGGGTAAAATCAAACGGGCCCCAGGCTTTGGTCGCCACGAAGTATTCGCTGTCGAACAGGCCAGTACCGCCCAGATCGCGTGCGCCAACGGCGACTTCCGGCAGCCAGTAGCCTTCTTTCCACAGCCGCGCTTTCAGATCGAACGCCTTGTCTTTATAAGACTGGCTGCCGCTGAAGCTTGCCACATTGCTGTACTGACGGGTTTTAACATCGGTATAGCGGATAGTTGCTTCCAGCCACGGGAACAGCTGCACCGAAGAAGAATAGAAACGATATTGATCGTTATAGCGATAGTTGAGGCTGAACTCGCCGTCTTTGGCCATTCTGGCAGTAGGGACCTGCAGCAGGCCGACGCCACCAAAATCGGACTGCGACGGCCCGACAGGATCCGGAAAAGTTTCGGCCTGAGCCTGACACGCGCAGGCGACGGAAATCGCCAGCAGGCTGAGAAGATAGGTTTTTTTCATCAGTCAGGCACCCGGTGCGTCAAAACGGAAATAATTTGTTGATTAAGGTCTCCCTCACCGCCTGGTAACGACCACGATGAGAAGCCAACGTAAATAATACTGCCCGCTTCGGGTTCAACATGGCGGCGGTTCCAGTAAGCGATCGGTACCTGCTTCGTCTGGCCAGAAGGCGCAATTACCGTGGCAAAATTCCGTTCTGCACCCTCCAGACGCTCGTGAGCATCCAGATAATCCACTACGCTGCGTCCCGGCACCCATGTGGTTTTTCCGGTACTGCTAACGACGCCCGCAATGGTCAGGCTGGTAGGTTTTTGTAGCGTATAAACACTGTAGTCACCTTCCAGACGGCGGTTCTCTTCAGGACGAAGGCGTACCCAGTCCGGATCGAGATTGGCCATCTGGCGGCCGGTAACTTTAATAGCGGCTATTTGCTGATAAAGATTGTCGACTACCGCAGCTTTTTCGCCGTCGTCGTCAGCACGCAGCTCCGCGCTCCAGCCTTTAAGCCGAGCCAGCAGCTGTTGCTGCTGCTGTACCGCAACGGCAGTGGCCAGCTTTTCGCTGATTACCGTGCCGGGCCACCATGTTTTTCCGGCCAGCGCCGGGCTGGCGACCAGCTGTGATAAATTCTGTGCGTGACTGACCAGCGCGGTTTCACTCTGGCTCGGATAGAAGACGGTCACCTGGCTTTCGGCGTGCACGTTTGCCGCGCAGGCAGCAAGACCTGCGAGAAGGTAGGTTAATTTTTTCATGATTTCGCAGGCTTCAGGATAGTGGTTTCAACAGAGAAGTCGTCGCCGCCCAGCATTTGCTGCGACTGGCGAACCTGACCCGTGATGGCGTCGATCCAGAACGTGTTGTGCCAGGATTCGCCGTCGGTGGTCACGTCTTCCCGCCAGACTCGGCAGGCTACGTTATGTCCGGCGATATCCAGCACGGCATCCTGAAGACGCGTGAAGTGCGACACCGCCGTGGCCGAACGGAAGCGGCCCGCTTCTGACCAGCTCAGCTGGCGAGTCCAGCTGGCGCCTTCCGTTAGCTGCAGCGGATTGCTCAACGGATCCTGAGCAAGAGCGGTAACCTCATGCAGGTTATCTGTTAACCCCAGTGTTTTCACTACGCGACCGTGCTCCGTGACCACCATAGCGCGGTCGCGTGTAATCCATTTTTGCTGGCCGTTTTCGTCAAAGCCGAGCACCACGAAGATGCGCTGGCCGTGATTAACGCGAAGATACATGCTGGCATATGGCAGGCTTTCAACTTGTTCCGCCGTGACCTCGACGTCGTCCGGCCCGAGCAGAGCCAGCTCTACCGTTTCGCCCAGGCCTTTTTGTGTTTGTGTGCAGCCCTGGGCAAGCAGGCATAAAAATAGCAGTGGTAGGTAGCGCACTGGTGTAAGTCCCTGAATCAAGTCTGACAATGTAAAAAATAACCACACAAACGTGTGGTTATGATTAATTTACTGCACTTAACGAGTGGTGCTCGTCGTTGTCGTAGTGGTGGTTCCGGTGTTAGAACCATTGCCGCCACTGCTTGCTGCCAGCGCTACGCCAACCAGCGCGCCAAGCGCACCGATACCGACAGCCGTCGTCGTCCCGGAGGAGAGCGTACCGGCCGAGGTGCCCGCTGCGGCACCCGCTTCTTCAGGCGCGGCAAACGCGACGGAAGCAGTCGCTAAGTACGCTACAGCTGCAGCAGCACATAAGACTTTTTTCATAAAAACCCCTTCACAGAATGAATGGATAACCTGCCTGAAGGGTTTCAGGCTGGCTCATTATAAGGCAATAAATTACCAGAATTCAGAACAAGGGAGAGGACGTTCGGCGAGAGTTCCGTGACACAAAAAAGAAACATTTTCAGGAATATAAGACAGGCATAAAGCGATAAACGCACGATATTGCTATTTATCGCTGCCATAACGCAGCAAGTTAGCGCCATTCACTGCCAATGTTGATTAAGACGGGGAATTTACCGGGAAACAGACCGCCAAAGCGGCATTAGCGTTAAAGTCGCCATTTTTCATGGCCTTAACACCATTGTAACCTGTAGCGGCATGAAATAACGCAGTATCAGTTTCAGACTAATCTTGTAAAAAAATCTTTCATTCGGCTAATTTTTAAGAATTTCCTTAGCCAGGCTCTGTTTTTTTTAACAATATTCGGAAGGGAAAACGGCCAGCAGCGACGCTCTTACGCTTTATCCTACAAGGCTCACGCTCGTCGTCACCTTGTCAAACAGGACCAGAAATAGTTAAGCGTGGATCTAATTTAAAAGCAGCCCGTAGAAAACTCCAGAGCATGGCTGGCGTGCGGTGCGCGTACCAGCCGCGCCTGTCTTTTGCTAACAGCTTAAAAGCCGGTGGAAATACCACCAGCTTTATCTGCTGTAACGTCAGTTTACCGCCAGTTTTTATAGAGGTTGATCAGGCCGTTGGTAGAGCTGTCGTGGCTCGCCACCGGCTCGCTGCCGGCAAGCTCAGGCAGAATACGGTTAGCAAGCTGTTTACCCAGCTCAACGCCCCACTGATCGAAGGTAAAGATGTTCAGGATGGCACCCTGGGTAAAGATTTTATGCTCATACAGCGCAATCAGCGCGCCCAGGCTAAACGGATTGATTTCACGCAGCAGGATCGAGTTGGTTGGGCGGTTGCCTTCGAATACCTTGAACGGCGCAACGTGCTCAACGGATTTGGCATCTTTGCCTGCATCCGCAAACTCTTTCTCTACCACTTCGCGCGATTTACCAAAAGCCAGCGCTTCGGTCTGCGCAAAGAAGTTAGACAGCAGTTTGGCGTGGTGATCGCCCAGCTGGTTATGGCTGACGGCTGGCGCGATAAAGTCGCACGGGACCAGCTTGGTGCCCTGGTGGATCAGCTGATAAAACGCATGCTGACCGTTGGTGCCGGGTTCGCCCCAGATAATTGGGCCGGTTTCGTAGTTCACCGGGTTGCCGTTGCGGTCGACATATTTACCGTTCGACTCCATGTTGCCCTGCTGGAAATAAGCAGCAAAGCGATGCATGTACTGGTCGTAAGGCAGGATCGCTTCGGTTTCGGCACCAAAGAAGTTGTTATACCAGATGCCAATCAGCGCCAGGATCACCGGCAGGTTTTTCTCTGCTGGCGTGGTAGCAAAATGCTGGTCCATCGCGTGGGCGCCGCTCAGCAGCTGCTCAAAGTTGTCAAAACCGATGGACAGAACAATCGACAGGCCAATAGCGGACCAGAGCGAATAGCGGCCGCCAACCCAGTCCCAGAATTCAAACATGTTGGCGGTGTCGATGCCGAACTCGCCGACCGCTTTAGCGTTGGTGGAAAGCGCGGCGAAGTGTTTCGCCACGTGCTGCTCATCGCCAGCCGTTTTCAGGAACCAGTCGCGCGCGCTGTGGGCGTTGGTCATCGTTTCCTGAGTGGTAAAGGTTTTAGAAGCTACCAGGAACAGCGTGGTTTCCGGGCTGAGATCTTTAACCGTTTCCGCAATATGCGTGCCGTCAACGTTAGAAACGAAGTGCATATTCAGGTGATTTTTATAAGGACGCAGCGCTTCGGTGACCATAAATGGCCCCAGATCGGAACCGCCGATACCGATATTCACCACATCGGTGATCGCTTTGCCGGTATAGCCTTTCCATTCGCCGCTGATAATGCGTTCAGAGAAGGATTTCATCTTCTCCAGCACCGCATTCACTTCCGGCATAACATCTTTGCCATCGACGACAATCGGCGTATTACTGCGGTTGCGCAGAGCAACGTGCAGCACGGCGCGGTCTTCGGTGCGGTTGATCTTCTCGCCGGAGAACATCGATTTAATCGCGTCCTGCAGGTCAGTCTCTTTCGCCAGAGCCTGCAGCTTGTCGAGCGTTTCACTGGTAATGCGGTTTTTCGAGAAGTCCACCAGCATCTGATCGTCAAAGGTGGCGGAGAACTTGCTGAACCGATCGCTGTCTTTAGCGAACAGGTCGGCAATTTCTACTTCTTTCATCTCTGCAAAATGCTGCTGCAGCGCTTGCCAGGCAGCGGTTTGTGTCGGATTGATATTTTTCATAGCAACACACTCTTTTTATTTAAGAACCGTAAAACAGACCGGACGCCATGGTACCTGTTACGCGTTAACCGCTCGCCTTTCCCTGCAACAGGTGGTGGCTATCGAAGGAGAAGTTTTCCTCTCTTTTGCCCGGAGCTATTTATAATTCAGGCGGCGGGCTAATGCCCGATGCGTTTTAGTATGACTATTCTTGCGGTTGAAAGGAAAAATTTTATGGAGCTTTCTGCGCCACTTCTGTTGGTTATCATTGGATTAAGCTCGCTGGTTGCCCAGTGGCTGGCCTGGTTGCTGCGTCTGCCGGCCATTTTGCCACTGCTGATTTTCGGTATTCTCCTGGGGCCGGTAGGCCATATCCTGCAGCCGGACGCGCTGTTTGGCTCGCTGCTGTTCCCGCTGGTGTCCCTGTCGGTCGCCATCATTTTGTTCGAGGGCGCATTAACGTTGCGCTTCGATGAAATTCGCGGTCTGGGCAAGGTGGTACGTAACCTTGTGACGGTGGGTATGCTGGCCACGTTTCTGGTGGTCAGCGTAACCTGTTGGCTGCTGCTTGGCTTCCCGTCCGAGCTGGCGGCACTGGTTGGTGCCGTCACCGTAGTGACAGGCCCGACGGTTATAGCCCCGCTGATGCGCGTGGTGCGCCCTAACAAAGCGATTAACCAGATCTTGCGCTGGGAAGGCATCGTCATCGATCCGGTCGGCGCTATTTTCACGCTGCTGGTTTTTGAATTTATTGTGCTACAGCAAAAAGCAGAGTCATTAACGCACCTGTTCTGGACTTTTGGCGTCACCGTAGTGGTCGGTACCGTCGGCGGCGCGCTGTTTGGCTGGCTGATGGGGCTGGCTTTAAAACGCGTCTGGCTGCCGGGCTATCTGCAAAACTTTGCGGTGCTGGCCGTAACGCTGACCGCTTTTGGCGCGTCTAACGCCATTGCCGACGAATCGGGTCTGTTAACCGTCACGGTGATGGGCATCTGGCTGGCAAACATGCGCGACGTAGATTTAAGCGAGATTATCGCGTTTAAAGAAGAGCTGTCGGCGCTGCTGATCTCCGCGCTGTTTATTATTCTGGCGGCGAGGCTGGATATTAACGCGCTGATAGCAATGGGCTGGCCGCTGGTAGGTCTGCTGCTGGCAGTGCAGTTTATCGCTCGCCCGCTCTGTATCCTGCTTTCCACATGGGGCTCGAAGCTGCCGTGGCGCGATAAGCTACTGCTGAGCTGGATTTCTCCGCGCGGGATCGTGGCGGCGGCGGTCAGCTCGCTGTTTGCCTTAACGCTGGAGAAAACAGGTTATGAAGGCGCCAGCAGGCTGGTCACGGTGGTGTTTGCCGTGATTATCGGCACCGTGGTGCTGCAAAGCCTGACCAGTTCGTTTCTGGCGCGTGCGCTGCGAGTACAGCAGCGTGAACCGCGAGGGATTCTGATTATTGGCGCCAACAGCGTTGCCCGCGCTCTGGCCGCCGCGCTGCAAAAGCTGGACCTGCCTGTTCTGGTCACGGACAGTAGCTGGGAATATTACCGGCTGGCGCGCATGGAAGGTATCCCGGCCTATTATGGCAATGCCTGGTCAGATCATGCCGAAAACTTTCTCGATCTCAGCGAAACGGCGCAGGTGCTCGCCCTTTCGCCTAACCGCCATCAGAATGCGCTGGCCGTCTATCACTTCAGCCATATTTTTGGCAATAACAACGTGGCGGCGATTCGCTCTGGCGCCGCGCTGAAAGGCCGTCGCGACAGTGAAAGCCCGCGCTTCCGCCGTCATGAAGTGTTGTTTAGCCAGGAACATACCTATGCGCGCCTCAGCAGTTTGCTGGCAAAAGGTGGCGTGATTAAAGCCACCAGCCTGAATGAAAATTTCGGCTGGCAGGAATATCTGGAAAAGCATCAGACGGCACTGTTACTCTTTATCCAGGATGAGCACGGCAAGCTGAAAATGTGCGACGGAAACGCGCCAAAACTGCCCTGCACGGTCATCGCCCTGGTACAAAATGAAGAATCCGCCAATACCCGGGATTGACAGCGACCCAATAACCCGGTATTTCTGGGCGGCTAGCTGCGCATCTGATGCGCAGGCCAGAAGAGGCGCGTCGCCCAGGCAGTGTGTGGGAGGAACCGAATCCAGTGATAACACATCAGGGGGAGCGACGCCGAGGTACAAACCATGCGGTATGGGGCGTATCGACCACAGGGGCTGAATCCTCTGGGTTGTCACCAGGATCGTTCACCGGTTGAACGATTTACAAGGTGGAGCGCTTCTGGGTGACTCGTAGTAATCCCTTTCTACGTCTACCCCGTTTCTGCTCTTCCCTTGTGCCAAGGCTGATGGAATCTAACCTGACACGAGGTATGTCAAGACATGTCCCAATCATTAATCGTGGCGAAATTTGGCGGCACCAGCGTTGCCGACTTTACCGCCATGAACCGCAGCGCCGACGTGGTGCTGGCCGATCCGAATGTCCGTCTGGTGGTGCTTTCCGCCTCTGCGGGCGTCACCAATCTGCTGGTTTCACTGGCGGAAGGCCAGGATCAGGAGCAGCGTGCTTTCCTGCTGGATGAGATTCGCCGTATTCAGTACGCCATTATCGATCGTCTGCCGCACTCCGAGGTGCTTTATGACGAGATCGATCGCATGCTGGAGAACATCACCACGCTGTCGGAAGCCGCCGCGCTTGCAACGTCGACGGCGTTGACCGATGAGCTGGTGAGCCACGGCGAATTAATGTCGAGCCTGTTGTTTGTGGAAGTCCTGCGTCAGCGTCAGGCCGCCGCCGAGTGGTTCGACGTGCGTAAGGTACTGCGCACCGATGACCGCTTTGGTCGCGCGGAAGCGGATATTGCGCTGCTGGCCGAGCTGGCACAGGCGCAGCTGGCACCGCGCCTCGAAAAAGCGCTGATTGTGACCCAGGGCTTTATCGGTAGCGAAGCCAAAGGGCGTACAACCACCCTGGGACGCGGCGGCAGTGACTATACCGCGGCGCTGTTGGGCGAAGCGCTGCACGCCAGCCGGATTGATATCTGGACGGACGTGCCGGGGATCTACACCACCGATCCGCGCGTGGTGCCAACGGCCAAACGCATCGACGAAATCACTTTTGAAGAAGCTGCCGAAATGGCAACTTTTGGCGCCAAGGTGCTGCATCCTGCTACGTTGCTGCCTGCCGTGCGCAGCGATATTCCGGTATTCGTGGGTTCCAGTAAAGACCCTGCCGCTGGCGGCACGCGCGTCTGTAACGAAACGCAGAATCCACCGCTGTTCCGCGCGCTGGCGCTGCGCCGCAAGCAAACACTGCTGACGCTGCATAGTCTGAACATGCTGCACGCTCGCGGCTTCCTGGTGGAAGTTTTCACTATTCTGGCGCGGCACAATATCTCTGTTGACCTGATCACTACGTCAGAAGTAAGCATCGCGCTGACGCTGGACACAACGGGATCAACGTCTAACAGTGACGGATTGCTGACCCAGGCGCTGCTGACGGAGCTTTCCTCGCTTTGCCGCGTAGAGGTTGAAGAGAATCTGGCGCTGGTGGCGCTGATTGGCAATCAGTTGTCCAAGGCCTGCGGCGTTGGCAAAGAAGTGTTTGGCGTGCTGGAGCCGTTTAACCTGCGTCTGATTTGCTATGGGGCCAGCAGCTACAACCTTTGCTTCCTGGTACCGGGCAACGATGCCGAACAGGTTGTGCAGGCGCTGCATAAAAACCTTTTCGAATAACGCTAGCGGCGTCATACAAAAACCGGGCTTTGCCCGGTTTTTTTACTTTAGTCGCTGCCCGTTTTCTTATCTTTACCCCACTTCACCTCATAGTTTGATCTGCCTCAAAGCTACTGCACAAATCTACCCTCACTTCGCCCATTCTCCATTCCGTTGAATTGCGGGTGTAGCAAGCCAGGGATAATCGCGGCGTCAAATCAAACTATGGAGTCTGTAATGCGTAGGTTAGTTGCTGAAGCGCTGGGAACCTTTGTTCTGGTTCTTGGTGGATGTGGTAGTGCGGTTCTGGCCGCGACGTTTCCCGGACTGGGCATTGGCTTTGCTGGCGTCTCGCTGGCGTTCGGGTTGACCGTCTTGACCATGGCTTATGCCGTAGGCCATATCTCGGGCGGCCATTTTAATCCGGCGGTCACGCTGGGCCTGTGGGCAGGCGGCCGCTTTCCCGCCTCACAAATTTTTGCTTATGTTCTGGCGCAGGTGGTCGGCGGCGTGCTGGCGGCGGGCGTGCTTTATCTGATTGCCAGCGGTCACGCCTCTTTTGATGCGGCAGCAAGCGGCTTTGCGGCAAATGGCTATGGCGAGCATTCGCCGGG
>Ga0153980_1000128_pt1 | contig 41264 bp, 26 predicted proteins | sample TSGA064MetaG_FD_104722 | JGI IMG/M metagenome (GOLD analysis project Ga0153980, IMG submission 104722) | Attine ant fungus gardens microbial communities from Georgia, USA - TSGA064 MetaG | ecosystem: Host-associated > Fungi > Mycelium > Unclassified | place: USA: Georgia, Magnolia Springs State... | reverse complement strand
TACGTTTCGTTCGCTACCCATCAGTCTGGGGCGGAGATTATTGCCGATGGCAAAGACTATCCGGCGCTGAACTATCTGATAGCCAGCAATCAGGCTATCGCAGCGAAAAGCGCCGAGCTGCGCGACTTTAGCCAGCGTTTGACGCGCGCCCGAGCATGGGGAGAACAGCATCCACAAGCTTATGCAACCATGATCGGTAAACTGCTGCGCATTCCGCAGGAGGTGGCGCTGTCGAAAGTGCAACGGGAGGTGAATACCGTGGTCAGCAATCAGCAGCAGGTCTTAGCCGTACAGCAAAACACTGTCGATCTGTATGTTAAAAACGGCCTGATCCCGCAGCCGCTCCGGGCCACGACGTTTATCGACCTTGGCCTGGCGCAGGAGAAGTAGCATGCATCTGGCGCTCTATCTTAGTGATACCGGGCTGCACGCGGGCGGATGGCGTCATCCCGCTGCGCAAAATCACGATCCTATGGCGCTTGATACCTGGCTCAAGCTGGTAAAAAAAGCGGAAGAGGCAAAGTTTGATTTTGCTTTCATCGCCGACAAGCTGTCTATCGATGATATTTACGGCAGCGATATCGCCACAACGGTACAGTACCGTCCCGGCTATGCGCGGCCGGAGCCGATGGCGCTGCTGACGGCACTCAGCCTCTTTACCCACAGCATTGGCCTTGGCGGCACGCTTTCCACCACCTACGGCGAACCTTTTCATGCCGCACGTACCATCGCCACGCTGGATCATTTCAGCGCCGGACGCATGGCCTGGAATGCGGTGACGTCCACTAACGACGGCGAGGCAAAAAACTTCAGCCGCACCCGGCACCTGGCACACCAGGAGCGTTACGAGCGGGCGGGCGAATTTATCGATGCGGTTCACCAGCTGCTGGCCAGCTGGCAGCCGGATGCGCTGGTGGCCGACAAAGAGAGTGGCATCTATGCCAGGCCGGATAAGGTCAGCTATACCCGCTTTGCGGGTGAACATTTTCAAATCAAAGGCCCGCTGACGGTAGCCGCTTCGCCGCAGGGCAGGCCGGTACAAATTCTGGCTGGCGTATCCCAGGATTTCAAAGAGGTTGCCACGCGCGTGGCCGAAGTTATTTTTACCGTGCAGCCGGAACGGGAAAGGGCGCAGCAGTTTTACCAACAGTTCAAAACGGCGATGGCGGCGCAAGGTCGTTTGCCGCAGGCCTGTAAAATTCTGCCGGGCATCATGCCGATTGTTGGCGCTACGCAGCAGGAAGCGGAAGAGAAGCGCCGCCAGCTGGATGAGCTGGTCAATCCGCTGGCCGGGCTGAGCTTTATGTCTGCCAGCATGAATTACGATCTTTCCCAACACGATCCCGACGCGCTGTTTCCCGATATATTTGATGCCATCAGCGGCAGTAAAGGCCGTTTTGAGTACGTGATTAACGAAGCCCGCAGGCAAGGGAAAACGCTGGCTGAGGTGGCAAAAAGTTATGCGGCCAGTGCTTCCTTTCCGGTGCTGGTGGGGACGCCGGAAAGCATCGCCAGCGAAATGATTGAGTGGGTGGAAAGCAAAGCCTGCGACGGCTTTGTGCTGATGCCGGCGGATATGCCCGCGTCGCTGCATGATTTTGCCGATTACGTGGTGCCGGAACTGCAAAAGCGCGGTGCGTTCAGAAAAGATTATCAGGGCAAGACGCTGCGCGACCATCTGCAGGTGCCGCTGGAGTAACGGGCGGTTAACTAAAGCGACCGCTGCAAAAAAGGCGAACCCGGAGGTTCGCCTTTCGCTGAACAGTAAACGAAAACAGCTATTAGCCGCCCAGCACTAAACCGGCAATAGAAGCGGACAGCACGCTGACCAGAGTAGAGCCGTAAAGCAGCTTGAGGCCAAAACGCGACACCACGTTACCTTGCTCTTCGTTCAGGCCTTTAATGGCACCGGCCACAATACCGATTGAGGAGAAGTTAGCGAACGAGACCAGGAAGACCGACAGAATACCTTCAGCGCGTGGCGACAGCGTGGCGGCAATCTTCTGCAGATCCATCATCGCCACAAACTCGTTAGACACCAGCTTGGTAGCCATGATGCTGCCAACCTGCAGCGCTTCGGCAGACGGTACGCCCATGACCCATGCAAACGGATAAAACACGTAGCCCAGCACGCCCTGGAAACTGATACCAAAAATGGTGTCAAACAGCGCATTAATGGCGGAGATTAGCGCGATAAAACCAATCAGCATTGCCGCCACGATCACGGCCACTTTGAAACCGGCAAGGATATATTCACCCAGCATTTCAAAGAAGCTCTGGCCCTGATGCAGATCGTTCAGCTTTAAATCTTCTTCGCTTTCGATGCGGTAAGGGTTGATCAGCGACAGGACAATAAAGGTGCTGAACATATTCAGGATCAGGGCCGCCACCACGTATTTAGGCTGCAACATGGTCATGTAGGCACCGACGATGGACATCGAAACGGTCGACATCGCCGTGGCCGCCATCGTGTACATGCGGCGCTGCGACATTTTGCCCAGGATATCTTTATAGGCGATAAAGTTTTCTGATTGTCCCAAAATCAGCGAGCTTACCGCGTTAAAAGATTCCAGTTTACCCATGCCGTTGACCTTAGAAAGCACTGTTCCGATCGCCCTAATGACAACGGGTAAAATACGGAAGTGCTGCAAAATACCGATCAGGGCAGAGATAAAGACAATAGGACAAAGCACGTTAAGCCAGAAGAACGCCAGGCCTTTGTCGTTCATATTGCCAAAGACGAAGCTGGTTCCCTGCGCGGCAAAGCCCAGCAGCTTGTCGAAGAAGCCGGCAAATCCCTTTACGAAGCCCAGACCCACTTCTGAATTCAGGAAGAACCAGGCCAGTAAAACTTCAATAACCAGAAGCTGTATAATAAAACGCACGCGGATGCTTTTACGATCGCTACTGACCAGTAAGGCCAGCAGCGTCACCACCACCAATGCCAGTGCAAAATGCAGAATGTGGGACATGGATGCTCCAAATTTGAAGGCTGTTATATTTCGCTGCACATTCTATGTAACAAGTTGCAGAAAAACGAGACTAAAGCCTCAATATAATAAATTCCTATCGTCTTAAATGGACAATTTGCTTTCCGATCACGTTCCTGTACTGTTTAAAAAAACACCCGCCAGCTTGTAGGGGAATCTTTTTTAACCTAAAGTACATTTATTGCTTACATTTTAGTCACGGAAAGCTTTGCCTGAAAGTATAGCAATGGCTATACTTTTTAGCGTAGGCTATCACAGCGATAAGTTTAACCAGATTAAATGATATTGAAAATCATTATCATTTAAATAACAATGCTCTTCTCAGGTGTATTAAGGGGTATGACTATGTTTGAAGGCCGCGCGGCGGAGCAAACGGTCCGAAGTTCCCGTAAAATTAAATTTGCGTTGATGGGGCCAGCCTTTATTGCAGCGATCGGCTATATCGATCCCGGCAACTTTGCGACCAATATTCAGGCGGGCGCTTCCTACGGCTACAAGCTGCTGTGGGTGGTGGTCTGGGCCAATATTATGGCGATGGTGATCCAGCTGATGTCGGCCAAGCTGGGCATTGCGACAGGCAAAAACCTGGCGGAGCATATTCGCGACCGCTTTCCTCGTCCTGCCGTCTGGTTTTACTGGATACAGGCAGAAATCATTGCCATGGCGACCGATCTGGCGGAATTTATCGGCGCGGCCATCGGTTTTAAGCTTATTTTTGGCGTAAGTTTGCTACAGGGCGCGGTGCTGACCGGCGTCGTCACCTTTCTGATTTTAATGCTGCAAAGCCGGGGTCAGAAGCCGCTGGAGATGGTCATTGGTGGCCTGCTGCTGTTTGTGGCGGCGGCCTATGTGATCGAGCTGTTTTTCTCGCAGCCAAAGGTTATGGACTTATTGCAGGGCGTCGCGGTGCCTTCACTGCCCACTGCGGATGCGGTGCTGCTGGCCGCTGGCGTACTGGGCGCGACCATCATGCCGCACGTTATCTATCTGCACTCATCTTTGACGCAAAACCCTGACGGCGGTAGCCGCGCTGAACGCTATTCTTCCACCAAGCTGGACGTGGCGATTGCGATGACTATCGCGGGCTTTGTTAACCTGGCGATGATGGCGACGGCAGCGGCAGCTTTTCACTTTAGCGGCCATACCGGCATTGCCGAGCTGGACCAGGCTTATTTGACGCTCGATCCCTTGCTGGGTCGTGCGGCAGCGCTGGTCTTTGGACTGAGCCTGCTGGCCGCGGGGCTGTCTTCCACCGTGGTGGGGACAATGGCGGGTCAGGTAGTGATGCAGGGCTTTATCCATATCCGCATTCCACTGCTGGTTCGCCGCGTGGTAACCATGCTGCCTTCCTTTATCGTGATTCTGGCAGGCTGGGAACCAACAAAGATTCTGGTCATGAGCCAGGTATTGCTTAGCTTTGGTATCGCGCTGGCGCTGATCCCGCTGCTTTCCTTTACCGGCAATCGCGAAATGATGGGGGATATGGTGAATTCCCGCCTGATGCAGTGGATGGGCAAAGTCATCGTAGTCATTGTCGTCGCGCTAAATTTTTACCTGCTGATCGAAATGGCCAAAGGGCTCTAATCGCGGCACAAAAGAGAAGGGCGCTCAACGAGCGCCCTTTTTGTTTCTACCAGCGTGGCGGCGGTGGCGGACGGCGGTCATGCTCGTGACGCCATTCCCGATGACGTTCACGATCGTGCCGCCACTGCTGACGATGCCGCATTTCTTCATGGCGACGCCACTGTTCGTGACGCCACCAGCGACCTTCGTTGTAGCGATAGTTATTACGCCACCAGCGACCGTCGCGCCAGCGGCCGCCGTCCCAGTAGCGTCCATGACGATCGCGATCGCCCAAATGCAGCGAAACGCCAGGTGCCAGCATAATGCGGGCGCTGTCGGCATAGGCTGTGTGCATCGCCAACGGCGATAAACTTGCCAGCAAGGTGGCAACAAGCAGTAAACGTTTCATTTTCTCTCCTTATCGGCGGCAGAACTGCGCCGCCCTGGTGCCAGTATTATAAAGAGAACGTTACGATTTCGCCTGGGAAACTCTTAAAAGCGTCAGAAAAGTGTTAGCAGCCATGTCGGCCAGCAAAATCGCCGCATTGCGCGGCGGATAAGGGCTAGCCCAGAATCGCGTCAATACGCTCCAGCTCGGCCCGGCTAAAATCGCGCTGCGCCAGCATGCCGATAGCGTCATCAATCTGACTGGTTTTGCTGGCCCCAATCAACACTGACGTTACGCGACCGCCGCGCAACACCCATGCCAGCGCCATCTGCGAAAGCTTCTGTCCGCGCTGCTGCGCCAGTTCATTCAGCTGGCGAACCTTTTCCATTTTTTCTGGCGTGAGCTGATCGCTACTCAGAAATTTACTGCCGCTGGCCGCGCGCGAATCTTCCGGCACGCCTTGCAAATAGCGATCGGTTAACACGCCGCCCGCCAGCGGGGAAAAAGCGATACAGCCAACGCCCTGCTGCTGCAAAACATCCAGCAGCCCACTTTCCGGCGCGCGTTCGAACAGGGAATATTTGGGCTGGTGGATCAGGCAGGGCGTTCCCAGCTGCTGCAGGATAGCGATAGCTTTTGCCGCCAGCTCGGCCGGGTAGTTGGAAAGCGCGATGTAGAGAGCCTTGCCCTGACGCACAAGATGATCCAGTGCGGTCATGGTCTCTTCCAGCGGCGTCTCCGGATCCGGACGGTGATGATAAAAAATATCGACATAGTCCAGCCCCATTCTTTTCAGGCTTTGGTTAAGGCTGGCGATCAGATACTTACGCGAGCCCCAGTCGCCATAAGGGCCATCCCACATGGTATAGCCCGCTTTAGAAGAGATGATCAGCTCGTCGCGCAGCGAGTGGAAATCCTGACGCAGGATACGGCCAAAGTTTTCTTCTGCCGAACCCGGCGGTGGCCCGTAGTTATTGGCAAGATCGAAATGCGTGATGCCCTGGTCAAAGGCGTGTCGTAACAGCGTGCGGCTGTTTTCCACCAGGGTGCTGTCGCCAAAGTTGTGCCACAGGCCGAGCGAAACGGCTGGCAGCTTTAGTCCGCTATGGCCGCAACGATGATAACTCATTGTCTGGTAACGTTTTGCGTCAGGCTGGTAAACCATGAAAACTCCCGGGTTCAGGGTTAAAAGCAAAATAAGCATAGTAGTGTATACGTTTACACCGAAACGGAGCGCGTGACAGATCGCAACTTAAGGAAAAGCACCGGGCGGCACGTTTCCTTGCCACTTTTTCTGGCGACACATTACCAATGGCGCTGAAAAAATCAGCAATACTCAAGGGAATGCACACCTTAAGGGAACCGTTATGCAAAACATTACCGTTGGCGATTATCTGTTAACCCGGCTGCAGCAGGTCGGTATTGCTCATCTGTTTGGCGTGCCTGGCGACTACAACCTGCAATTTCTGGATCATGTTATTGCCAGTGAAGGCATTCGATGGATGGGCAGCAGCAACGAGCTGAACGCGGCCTATGCTGCCGACGGCTACGCGCGCTGTCGCGGCGCGGCGGCGTTGCTGACCACTTTTGGCGTTGGTGAGTTAAGCGCGCTGAATGGCGTGGCCGGTAGCTATGCGGAATATCTGCCGGTTATCCATATTGTTGGCGCGCCATCCAGCGCGGCGCAGGCGGAAAAACTGCTGCTGCACCATACGCTGGGCGACGGCGATTTTACCCATTTTGTGCGCGTTGCGCGCGAAGTTACCGTAGCGCAGGCCATCCTGAACAGAGAGAACGCCGCGGCAGAAATCGACAGGCTGTTGATTACCGCTCTGCGTGAACACCGTCCCGTTTACCTCTTTTTGCCGACTGACGTGGCAGAAGCAGAGATAGCGCCGCCTGAAGGTTCGCTTTCATACCGGCCGGAATCGCTGCAAAGCAGCCTGGACGCTTTTACCGCAGCGGCGGAGGCCTTGCTGACGAAGGCGAAAAGCGTTTCGCTACTTGCTGATTTTCTGGCAGATCGTGCCGGATTGCGCGATGCGCTAAAACAGTGGGTCACGGACGTACCGCTGCCTTTTACCACCATGCTGATGGGTAAAAGCGTGTTGCCGGAACAGCAGAAAGGCTTTGTTGGCACCTATGCCGGAGCGGCCAGCGCGGGGGATACGCAACCGATAATTGAACAGTGCGATGTCATTATCACCGTTGGCGCAGTCTGGACGGATACCATCACTGCGGGCTTTACTCAGCAAATTGATTCCTTGCGTAATATTGATGTTGGTCTTTACGTTAGCCGCATAGGCAGCCAACAATTTACGCAGCTGGCGATGAAGGATGCCGTCGCGGCGCTGCATCGGTTAGCAAAACGCTACGGTCGCGACTGGCATAATGCCGGCGCGCAACCTCCGGCGCTTGTCGACTGTGCAGACGGCGCGCTGACGCAAAACGGCTTCTGGCACGCTATGCAGGATTTTTTGCGGCCTGGCGACATCGTACTGGCCGATCAGGGAACCACGGCGTTTGGCGCGGCGGCGCTACGCCTGCCCGATAACGTCACTTTCCTCTGTCAGCCGCTGTGGGGATCGATAGGCTTTACGCTGCCCGCCGCATGGGGCGCGCAGATTGCCTGCCCTGAGCGCCGCGTGATCCTGCTGAGCGGCGATGGGTCTGCGCAGCTGACGATTCAGGAGCTGGGCTCCATGCTGCGCGATGGCCTGAAGCCTGTCATCTTTGTGCTCAATAATGAGGGTTATACTGTAGAGCGGGCCATCCACGGCGAGCGGCAGCGCTACAATGATATAGCCGCATGGAACTGGACGCAGCTACCGCAGGCGTTCAGCGCACAGTGCCAGGCGCAAAGCTGGCGAGTAACAGAGACTGCCCAATTGCAGGAAGTGATGAAAGTGATTGAACAGACCTCGCGTCTCTCGCTGGTGGAGGTTATGCTGCCGCAGCTTGACGTGCCGCCTCTGTTAAAAGCGGTGACGACGGCGCTTCACGAGCGCAACGCATCCTGAAATGTTGGCTTTACTAACAGATTCAGATTGATGCCCGTGGGAAACTGCCGCCAGTGCAGGTAAGGTAGTCGGTTGCGGCGTCACCTTTTGCCGGGTGGGCGTTGTTGTTTGAGTGGGGGAAATTTATAGTGTGTACATATGACGTAAGCGGAGCAAAACAATAATGACTAAGTATGCTTTGGTAGGTGATGTAGGCGGCACCAACGCGCGCCTGGCACTGTGTGAAGTTGAGAACGGTGCTATCTCACAAGCCAAAACGTTCTCCACAGCAGACTACGATAGCCTTGAGGCCGTCATCCGTTTTTATCTTGCCGAGCAGCAGCAGGATGTCACGGATGGCTGCATCGCCATCGCCTGCCCAATTACCGATGACTGGGTTGAAATGACCAATCACGACTGGGCTTTTTCCACCAGCAAAATGAAAGCGAACCTGGGTTTTGAGCATCTGGAGATCATCAACGACTTTACCGCCGTGTCGATGGCCATTCCTATGCTGAGCGAGCAGGACGTCATGCAGTTCGGCGGCACTTCGCCGGTCAAGGATAAGCCGGTTGCCGTTTACGGTGCCGGAACCGGTCTGGGCGTGGCGCATCTGGTGCATGTGGATAAGCGCTGGGTTAGCCTGCCGGGCGAGGGCGGTCACGTCGATTTCGCCGCTAACAGCGACGAAGAAGATATGATCCTGGAAGTGTTACGCGCCGAGCTGGGCCATGTTTCAGCCGAGCGTATCCTTTCCGGTGCGGGTCTGGTTAACCTTTACCGCGCTATTGTCAAAGCCGACCAGCGCGTGCCGGAAAACTTAAAGCCAAAAGACGTTTCGCAGCGCGCGCTGGATGACAGCTGTACCGATTGCCGTCGTGCGCTGGCCATGTTCTGCGTGATTATGGGACGTTTTGGCGGCAACCTGGCGCTGACGATGGGCACTTTCGGCGGCGTTTATATCGCTGGCGGTATCGTGCCGCGCTTCCTGGAATTCTTTAAAGCTTCCGGTTTCCGCGCCGCGTTCGAAGACAAAGGCCGCTTCAAAGACTACGTGCAGAATATCCCGGTTTATCTGATTACCCATGATAAGCCAGGCCTGCTGGGCGCCGGGGCGCATCTGCGCCAGACGCTGGGCAGCATTCTGTAAAGTAAAGGCCGGATTTTCCGGCCTTTGTTTTATCTGGGTTTTATCTGGCGAGGCGTCGAACGACCGACCAGCCGTGCCGCAATCTATAACCGCATCAGCTGGCGGAAATCTTTCACCTTGCTGCGGCTGACCGGCACCTGAAAGTCCAGGTCGCGCAGCTTAAGCATATAGGTGTTGTTAAACCAGGGCTCTATCTCGCGGATCTTGCTCAGATTGACGCAGTAGGAACGGTGGCAGCGAAAAAAAGCCTCATCAGGCAACCGGCTACAAAACTCCGTCATATTCATCGGCATCACGTACTCTTCCCGCCGCGTATACACAAACGTCATTTTCTCGTGGGCTTCGGCATAATAAATATCGTTGATGTCCGTCACGATGATGCGTTCGTCTTTCACCAGGTTAATGGTATGCACCTGACTACGCGGGCCGTCGACGCTGCCTTGCGTCGCCTGCTGCAACGTGTTTTCCACCTTGCGCAGCATAGTGATAATGCGCATCTCGTGGTAAGGCTTAAGGATATAGTCAAACGCCTCCAGCTCAAACGCTTCTACGGCATGCTCCTTGTAGGCGGTGATAAAAACAATCAGCGGCCGATGGGCAAACTTGCTGATGTTTTGCGCCAGCAGCACGCCGTCCAGCGAGGGAATATTAATATCCAGAAAAATCACGTCCGGCTGGTGGTTTTGCAGGTATTTCAGCACGTCCAGACCGTCGTCAAAGGTTGCTTCAATCTGGATCTGGCTATGCTGGCGGATCAGCCAGCTCAGCTCCTGCTGCGCCAGAAATTCATCTTCCACTATGATGGCTTTCACATCGTTTTCCTGGTCAAAACGGCGTCAGGCCGTAGGCTGTTGACACCGTACTCTTAAGCCTGCAACGGCATTAAGCCGTTAGCGAGACGCGCTCGGGCAAAATCGCCCCGTTTTTACTGATATAGAAGGCGATTTCCGTACCCGGATTGCAGCGGTGGATATGCAGCCCTTCACCGTACAGCAGCTTTACGCGGTGGTGGACGTTAAGCAAACCAATCTTGTTGCCCGGCATCTCGTTACGCTCCACGCGCTGCACCACTTCTTCACTGATGCCGTTGCCAGTATCCCGCACGGCAATGCGAATGCGGTCGCCGGAATCTTTTACGCTAATCGTCACCACGCCTTTGCCGCGGCAGGGATGAACGCCGTGCACAATGGCATTTTCGACCAGCGGCTGGATCAGCAGGCTGGGCAGTGAAAAGTTAATGTCTTCGTCAATTTCATAAATAACCGTCAGCTTGTCGCCAAAACGCGCCTGTTCAACAGCGATATAATCTTTGATCTGATAAAGCTCTTTTTTAATATCGATAATTTCGTCGTCGTTCAGCTCCAGGTTATAGCGCAGATAGCGTGCAAGGTTGCCGATCAGCTGGCGAGCGGTGTCCGGATTGATACGAATAGAAGAGGAAATAGCGTTCAGCGCGTTAAACAGAAAATGGGGATTAATTTTACTTTGCAGCGCGCGGAGTTCCGCTTTATTGGCCATTTCCCGCAGCTGTTCGGCGCGAGAAACTTCCAGCTGCGTAGAAATAATCTGTGACAGGCCGACGGCCATTTCCCGCAGTGACCATGTAATACGGTGCGCGTGGCGGTAGTAAATTTTCAGCGTGCCGGTGACTTCGCCCTTCTCCCGTAGCGGAATGACGATCATCGAATGAATTTCCGGCGTGCGGTGCGCCTCATCGTTGTTTCTGATAATAATTTCGCCGTTGGCAATCGCTCTGGCCGTCGTTGGGCTAATGCCGTCATCGCCTTCACGGTAGTTCTGCTCACCGACGCCAATATAGGCCAGAATCTGGTTTTTATTGGTAATAGCCACGGCATCGGCGTTGATGTCATCACGGATAATTTCACAAACCTTGCGCAGAGAGTGGCTGTTAACCTGACGAAACAGCGGCAGCGTTTTATTGGCGATATCCAGCGCCAGCTTAGCCTGCCTGGCAGCGATGGCCTCTTTTTCGCCTTCGACGCTCTGGATCAGCAGTACGATAAGCCCAATGCTGACCGCGCCCAGGATCATCGGCACGGCAATCTCTTCCACAATGGCCAGGCCCAGCGCCTGCGGCCGCGCCCACAGTAGAATCAATATCATGGTCAGCGACTCGCACAGCATGCCGCCAATAATACCCGTGCTCCAGCGCTTTTCTTTACGCACCCGCAGATTAATCCAGCCCGCGGCAAAACCGGCGATAATGCTGGTTATCAGGCAGGGAACGGAGGTAACGCCGTGAATATCGATAAAAAAACGGTGCAGCCCGGCAATCACGCCAGTGGCAATGCCAACCCACGGCCCAAACAGAATGCCGCCGGACATAATGGCGATGGTACGTACGTTAACCAGCGAACCGTCAACGTTAATGCCGCTCCACGTACCAAACAGCGCGAACAAAGAGAAAATCGCCGTTACCGCCATCAGCTCCTGACGCGAATGCTCATCCTTTTGCAATAGCTGACGAAAATGGCGGATACGCGTCATAAAAAACAGGCAGATAAGCATTAACGCGGCGCGATCTAATACCGCCAGCAGCATTTCAAATACGGGATGCACGGCACGCCTCGGCTGTTAAAGAAAAGTGGGCTTCATCATAAGGAAAGCGAGCGGAATGTGCCAGGCAAGTGCGCGCGCCGTGCCCATCTGGATCAATTTTGTCGTGATTAATGATTAAAAGTGAAAGGGAATAACGACATAGCGTTTTTTTATCACAAATGAGGAAATCCTGGTAACAAAAAGGGGATGGTTTTTTTGCGCCCGCCGTCGCTTTACTTTATCGCCGTGCTACAGGATATTTTCCAGATGCAAAAGGCCCTGTTTACGCCGGAAAGCAGGACTGATAAGAAAACGGAACCGGCTTTTGAGGCGAAGATGCAACTCACTACCGAAAGATTGCGGCTGACGTTACTTCAGCCAGATGACTGGTCATTGTTTCATCAGGTACACAGCGATGCGGTCAGCATGCAGTTTATCAGCGCCATTCCGCAGCTGGCTGACATTCGCCAGCGCTTTCAAACGCGGCTACAGCCCTGGCAGGTGACCAGCCTGCATATGCTTTGCCTGACTATACGGCTGAAAGAGAGTAATGAGTCGATTGGCCTGATTGGCGCCAATGCGGAATGGTCACCGTGGCGACAGGCAGAAGTCGGCTATTCGCTCCTGAGCCAGCATATCGGCAAAGGCTACGGGACAGAGGCGGTGGGCGCGCTGAGCGACTGGCTGCTTGCAGAAAGCCGCTTTCACAAGCTCAAAGCGCAGGTTGTGGAGGGCAACTGGGCTTCACGGCGCGTGCTGGAAAAAAACGGCTTCCGGCTGGAGGGCACGCTGCGAGAAAATTATCTGCTGCGCGGTCAGTGGGTTAATGACTGGCTGTTCGGCAAACTGGCTTCGGATTAAAACGGCTCGACAGCCTTACCGCTTGTGCGCTATGTTCATTGTTCGACCAGTTTCTGGTCAGCGTCGCTCGGACGGTTCCGGGCGCAAACGTTAAGAGGTCTCTATGGCTGACATCAGCTCCGCACGCCGTTTTTCCCGTATCGAACGTCTTCCTCCCTATGTTTTTAATATCACGGCCGAACTGAAAATGGCCGCGCGTCGTCGTGGCGAAGATATTATCGATTTCAGCATGGGTAACCCGGATGGACCTACACCGCCTCATATTGTCGAAAAGCTTTGCGCGGTCGCCCAGCGCGAAGATACGCATGGCTATTCTACCTCGCGCGGTATACCTCGTTTACGTCGCGCCATTTCGCGCTGGTATGCCGACCGCTACCAGGTCGACATCGATCCGGAGTCAGAAGCCATCGTCACCATCGGCTCGAAAGAAGGGCTGGCGCACCTGATGCTGGCCACGCTCGATCATGGCGATACCGTGCTGGTACCCAATCCAAGCTACCCCATTCATATTTATGGCGCTGTGATTGCAGGCGCTCAGGTGCGCTCCGTGCCGCTGGTGGAAGGCGTAGATTTCTTTAACGAACTGGAACGCGCCATTCGGGAAAGCTATCCAAAACCGAAAATGATGATCCTGGGTTTCCCTTCAAACCCGACGGCGCAGTGCGTGGAGCTGGACTTTTTTGAACGCGTTATCGCGCTGGCCAAACAGTATAACGTGCTGGTTATCCACGATCTGGCCTATGCCGATATCGTCTACGACGGCTGGAAAGCGCCCTCGATCATGCAGGTTCCGGGCGCTCGCGACGTGGCCGTAGAGTTCTTTACCCTCTCTAAAAGCTACAATATGGCGGGCTGGCGTATTGGCTTTATGGTGGGCAACAAAGAGCTGGTGGCCGCGCTGGCCAGAATTAAAAGCTATCACGATTACGGCACCTTTACGCCATTGCAGGTGGCGGCCATCGCCGCGCTTGAGGGCGATCAGCAGTGCGTACGCGATATCGCTCAGCAGTACAAACAGCGCCGTGACGTGCTGGTAAAAGGGCTGCATGAGGCTGGCTGGATGGTGGAATTGCCGAAGGCGTCCATGTACGTCTGGGCGAAAATCCCCGCTCACTATGCACATATGGGATCGCTGGAGTTTGCCAAACACATGTTGCAGGAAGCAAAAGTCTGCGTTTCGCCAGGCGTGGGCTTTGGCGACTACGGCGACACGCACGTGCGGTTTGCGCTGATTGAAAACAGCGACCGTATTCGTCAGGCGGTCAGAGGGATTAAAGCGATGTTCCGCGCCGACGGCATTTTGCCGGGCACGCTGAAAAATGAAGAGGCGGCGGGATAAGCGGTTTAGCCTGAAGGATAATAAAAGGGCAGGCGCTTTGCCTGCCCGCTCTTGCTCTGGCCGCTTTACAGCATCAGATAGAAGGTGCCAACCCAGGCCAGAAACAGAAAAGAGATGCCCATTAACGCATATTTCACCGAAAAACTCCTCTGAGCGGTTAACGACTGCGGCGATCCTTGTGCAGCACGCCTTATCGTGTGGCAAAGGCCCTGAAAGCCCACGGGATCGTCCGCTAATTTACCCGCTCTTTACGGCAAAATAAAGCCGTCTCTGCCAGGAATCATCTCTGTTTTCAGTCACTAATTTCGGGTACGACCGACATGCCCACCTTCAGACGCGTCAGCGCAGCCTGGCCCGGCTCCAGCAAAATTTTCACCGGCAGACGCTGCGCAACCTTGGTGTAATTGCCCGTTGCGTTATCGGCGGTGATGGCGGCGAAGGTAGAGCCGGTGGCGGGCGCTATGCTGTCAACGTGGCCGTGCAGCGTTACGTCAGGCAGCGCGTCGACGCTGAGAGTAACGGGCTGGCCAGGGTGCACGTTGGTCAACTGGGTCTCCAGAAAATTCGCTACCACGTAAGTTTGCTGCAAAGGCACCACGGCCATCAGGCGCGTACCGGCAGAAACCCAGGCACCACGGCGGGCAGAGCGCTGGCCGACGGCACCGTCAACGGGGGCGGTAACGACGGTATAGGAGAGGTTCAGCCGGGCCTGATCGACGTTGGCTTTTGAAGCGGCGATATCCGCCTGGGCCTGGCGCAGGCTGGCCTGTAGTACGCCCACTTCTTTACGGGCGGCCAGCGCCGCGGCCTGGCTCTGGCGCAGCTGCGCGGCCGCTTCCTGCATTGAAGCGCTGGTTTTCTGCTGCTCATCGGCGGTGGCAGTGCCGCTTTTCAACAGGCGGCGATAGCGTTCGGCATTCTGTCCGGCATAGTTTAATGTCGCCTGGCTGGCAGCAACGGCGGCATCATTTTGCGCAATCGTCGCCTGCTGCTGTTCAAGCTGTGCCTGCACGCTGGTTAATTTCGCCTGGCTGACCTGCAGGTTAGCCTCGGCCGTTTCCAGCGCAACCCGGTAATCTCTGTCATCAATCGTTGCCAGCGTATCGCCCGCTTTAACCTGCTGGTTATCACCGACGTTTACGGTACGAATATAGCCGGACACTTTTGGCGCAATTGAGGTGTAATCCGCGGTTACCACGGCATCGTCGGTACGGGCCTGATGACGGCTCATGGCCGACCAGACGAAAAAGGCAATCCCCAGCAGGACCGCCAGCAGCACGGCTAGCGTTAAGGTTCTTTTGGCAGGTGTGAAGCTCATCATTATTATCTCGTGGCTTTAGATTGAATAAGGGTTTGCGGCGGCCAGACGCGTTTAGGCAGCCAGGCGGTCAGCAGCACCAGCAGCAGAGCGAAAGCGATAATCAGCAGGTAGGCGTCGCTAATGCTAAGGATCACCGCCTGGTGCTTCAGCAGCGTGGCGAAGCGGCTCAGGTTTTCTACCGAGCTGACCGAACCGTCCGGCAGCAGCGGCTGCATCACCGAAGCGCCGGCGGAATTATCCGCCGTCATCAGCCACGGACGATTGCCCAGCTGGTCCACCAGGTTATGCGAGTGAAATTTTTCCCGATGGGTTAAAAAATTCTCCACCAGGCTGCCTGCCGCCACGCTGGAGAAGCCGCGCACGGTATTAAACATGGCCGAAGCATAAGGGCCTTCCGGTGGCAGGACCACGCTGGTGGCGCTCATCAACACCGGCAGGATCAGCATCGGCTGGCCAAACGCCTGCAGAATCTGGATCAGCCAGAAATTTTGCCTGGCCCACTCATCGGTTAGCTGCATACCCATCAGGCAGGAGACGCTAAGCAACGCCGCGCCGCAGGTCAGCATCCAGCGGCAGTCAATCCAGCGCAGGTTGAGCAGGAAAGCCATAAAAGGCGCGATCAGCAGCTGCGGCAGACCGATAGTCAGCGCCAGCGGGGCAAACTGCACGGTACGAAAACCTTCCACCTGACCAAAATAGGCCGAAGGCAACGCCGAGCCGGAAAGCGCTACCAGCAGCACGCCGGCCAGCACCAGCAGCCCGTGGGTCAGATTTTTGCGCTCCAGCAGCTGCAATTTAAACAGCGGCAGCGGATGCGACCATTCGTTAATAAAGAAAACCACCAAAAGCGCGACGGAAGAGAGCAGCATGGCAATAATCAGCGGGGAATTCAGCCAGTCCAGGCGTTCGCCCTGCGACAGCGCTAATATCATCAGCGCAATACCGCTACAGCCGGTCAGCATGCCGAACCAGTCCATCTGCTTAAAACGTTCCAGCCGCGTCGGATCCTGCGGCAGCCCCCAGCCGATCAGCATGCTGGCGATAAGCATCAGCGGAATAACCTGCCAGAAAACAAACTGCCAGCCGACGGCATCGGTCCAGAAAGCGGCCAGCGAAGCGGCAACGTTTGGGCCAAAAGTGGCGGTCAGGGCATAGGCCGACAGGCCATACAGCTTGATAGTCGGCGGCAAAAAGCGCAGGGCGACGGTCATCAACAGCGGCGGCAACGCGCCGCCAAACAGTCCCTGAATAACGCGCAGGCCGATAAACAGCGCGGGCGTAGCGGCATAGGGCTGTAGCGCGCCGGTAAGCGCGAAACCAAAGGCAACCACCAGCGCAAAGCGGCGCAGCGAAAAGGTAACGGCAAACCAGGGCGCAATCATCATCGCCGCCACTTCAGCAGCTTGATAGACCGAGGTTATCCAGCTGGCCTGGTCGTAGCTAAACCCGATGGCGGCGCGCACGTCGGCCAGCGCCAGATCGGTAACGCGATCGTTTAATCCGGAAGTCAACGCAGCAATCAATACGCCCACCAGGCCCAGCGCAAGACGCAGGGTAAAAGGATGGGGTTGGGGTGCTGCGGGTTGAGCAGTCATAGCAGGTGCTCCGCAAAGAAAAGATAGAGTGATGCACTGTATTGCATTGTGGTACATTCGCCGCTGATATTACATGCTGATGCACTGTATTGCAATGTGATACGGCGCGTGAAAAAAGAGTGCTACAGTATCGCCATCAACAAGGAAGGAGATCTTATGTCTGACCCTGCAGCTTTACGTGACGAAGAGCGTACCGGCGGTATCCAGGTTATCTCGCGCGCGGCTAAAATTCTGGATGCCCTGGGCGACAGCCCCAACGGCATGAGCCTGGGAGAGATAGCGCAGGCCGTCGATTTGCCGCGCTCGACCGTGCAGCGCATCGTAAGCGCGCTGGATTCCGTGCAGCTGGTGCGTACTCAGGGCGCAGGAGGCGTGCGGCTTGGCCCGGCGCTGCTAAGGCTGATTGCCAGCGTGCATACTGACGTCGTGGCGATTGCGCAACCCTGGCTACAGGCGCTAAGCGATGCGACGGGCGAAACGGTTTCCCTGGCGCGCGCCAGTGGCTTACAGCTGGCCATCGTGCATTACGTGGTTGCCGATCGTGAATTGCGCGTGGTGCCGCGCATCGGGCTGAATTTGCCGCTTTACAGCACCTCCGGCGGCAGGGCGCTGCTGGCGCTGGACAGCGATGAAGAGGCAAGGGCGCTGGTCGGCGACGCTTATGAAGCAATGACCGAGCTCACCGTTAAGGCGTTTCCTGATTTACTGGAGCGGCTGCGGGAGATTCGTCGCACCGGCGTGTCTTACGATCGTGGCGAAACGCTGGAAGGAATTTCTACTATGGCAGTGGCTATCGATACCATACTGGGACGCTTTTCTGTCAGCTTACTGGTGCCTTCTACCCGTTTTCAAAAGCACGAGGCGCTCTATCGCGCAGAGATCTTAAAGTGCAAAGAAGCCCTGGTGGACGAGATTGGCAAAGCGGCCTTACGTGACTAACAGGAGTGGCAAATGAAAAAGCTATTAGTGGCGGTTGATAACTCGGCGCTGGCGCGCAAAGTGGTTTCTCTGGCAACGGAGCAGGCGCACGCGCTTGATGCGGACGTGGTGGTTTTATGTTGTGTCGATGCCAGCTATGCCAGCACCATCGGCGATTACGTTATTGAGGCAGGCGAAGATCCCGGCGATTTTGGCAGCGCACAGGATGAGCAAAATACGGCAGAAGCGGCGGTTCGTCAGGCCCTGGCAGCGTTGCAAAAGGCAGGCGTTCGCGCTACGGGACGCGTACTGGCAGGAGAGTCTGCCGAAACTATCGTCGCGCATGCCAGCGAAATGGGTGCCGCTATGATCATCATGGGACGACGCCATCTCTCTTCCTTTAACCGCCTGCTTAAAGGCTCGGTTAGCGCGGCCGTGATCGAACGGGCCAGCTGTCCGGTGCTGGTAGATGTGCGGGCTGATTAGCAGTGCCGTCTCATAATAACGGCACTTCAGGTTAATTTCCGTACCGCGGCTTTACGTATAATTCCCTTCGCAGCCTGAATATAGCGCAAAAAAAAGCCCGCTCGCCGCGGGCTGTAAATCTTTGTAATTATAAATAAAAAACCTGGTGTCGTGCAGACATGTCGCTGTGTCTGAAGCTATATTCGCATTCATTTTCGCCTGGCGCTACATGGCATCCTGAATCGATTCAATCGGTAAAATATTGCAAAGCATTTTAAAAAAATCGCAAATGTGGCTTTTTCCGATGGCGTCGTGATGTCGCTCAAGTATGATGCGGCGGCGAAGTAAGGAGTTAAGATGAAAAAAATAATGACTGGCGCTTTAGCGCTTGCTGTTCTGCTGTCGGTAGGCTGTACATCCGGCAAACCAGGTGCCTTTGAAAAAGTCGGCGAAGACCCGGCGGTAAATAGCGTTCTGTATCGTTTCGATCCTGACAAGGTAAACAAAACCGCGATGGAACAAGATGTAGAACATTATTGCGAAGAGCGTGGTTTTGATAAGGTGGAACCCATTAAGCCGCAGGAAAGCCGCCTGCCTGGATTAATGAAAGCCTGGTATCAATGTAATTACAGCGTTAAAAGCTAATAAAAAAGGCGGGTAATTACCCGCCTGAAATCTTGCATTTTATTTTTATATTGCCGTGTGCAGGCTTTGCCCGCTTAAGAATGAAGAAACTCCACCCTTGATACTTCTTTACCAGCCCCGGTGCGGTCCAGAGCCGTGATGATAACCGTTATGATAGCCAGGGCCGCCGTGGCCATGGTGTCCGCCACCGCGATAGCCATCGTGGATAATACAGCCGCTCAGCATACTAACGACGCCCAGAATCGCCAGAGATTTTATTAATTTCATGATCGTTACTCCATCACTTTCCAATAGCTGATAATTTACAAGACAAAAGTGGAGGAATAATGCCGCTTTTGTAGAGTTGTTAGAATAAATATTTCCAAATAATTCAGTAGTGCTATTCTTCTGGTTATTGCTTTATTAATAAATAAGAGAAGGCTTAAAAAACCGCCTTTCCCTCCAGAATGTTCTTAAATAAACAGCACTCCGCCGCGCGGTATTTTCCTTAAAATTTGCCTTAATTTTATCAGAGAGGAATTTCTGCGATAGACTTAAGGCAGCTCTTCATTACAAGGAAATGCTATGCGTTATCAGGTTAAAAATGTGCTGGCGGCTCAGGCAGAGCTGGGCGAATGCCCGGTCTGGTCCGTGCGTGAGCAGGTGCTCTACTTTGTCGATATTCTGGCTCCCGAGCTGCATCGCTTCGATCCCCGCAGCGGAGAACATAAAGTCATGCCGGTTCCGGAACACATTGGCTGTTTCGGCCTGAACGAGCAGGGCGGTTTTGTGGCAGCGCTGCGCAGTGGCGTCTGCATGCTGGATGAAGATGGGGTAGTCACGCAAAAAGTGGCCGACAATCCCGGAGAAGCGGCCTTCAGCCGTTTCAATGATGGCCGCGTGGACAGGCACGGGCGCTTCTGGTGCGGCAGCCTGTGGGAGCCGCAGGATCGCAACGGCGGCAAGCTTTGTCGGCTGGACGAGTATCTGAACCTGACCGTTGAAGCGGAAGATATCAAAATTTCCAACGGCCTGGCGTTCTCACCGGATAATAAATGGATGTACCACACCGACACGCCTAACGGCGTACTTTATCGCTATCCGGTAGATGAAAAAGGCGATATCGGCCCGCGTGAAGTGCTGCAACGCTTTGTGCAGGAAGAAGGCGGCTTGCCGGACGGCGCGGCGGTAGACAGCGAAGGATTTTACTGGGCAGCGATGTTTGACGGCTCGCGCGTTATCCGCCTGAACCCTGCTAACGGTGAAATTGTGGATGAGATCCCGCTGCCGGTACGCTGGCCAACCATGGTCGCGTTTGGCGGACCGGATCTGAAAACGCTTTATATCACCAGCTCACGCGAAGACCGCACGGCAGAGGAACTGGCCGCTTACCCACAGTCCGGCGACGTTTTCGCCGTGGAGGTAGCGGTTGCAGGCTTGCCGGAGCCGCTGTTTTGCAGAAAATAGCCCGTTGGTGAGCGGTTGTGCCGGGAGCTTTTTTCGCACAAGGTAGCCAGTTAGCAAGCGGTCGTGGCGGGAACTCTTCCTTGCACAGGGTAGCCGGTTAGCAAGCGGTCGTGTCGGGAGCTCTTCCTTGCACAAGATAACTGGCTAGCGAACGGTTGTGCCGGGAACTCTTTCTTGCACAAGGTAGCCGGTTAGCAAACAGGGCCTGGCTTGCATTGCGCCAGCCAGGCCCTGAATAATTTCGCGTCCGGTTATTTAATAAGCGTCCTGCAGAGCGCAGGTAATTATCCGCTTAAAGCGTCTGCACCGAACGTAGCGCCTCGCTCTCTTTTGCCGGGCGATGCGGCAGGCGAATCGTTAATGACATAATCAAAGAGAGCGCCAGCAGCGCCATAATCAAGCCAAACGTTGCAACGAAGCCGCCAAACAGCGAGGCGAACAGCGATCCCAGCACGCTGCCAATCCCAAAGCCCAGATAAATCAGCCCGTAGTTTTTGGTTAAATTGTTTAAGCCAAAGAAGTCGCTGACCAGCGAGGGGTAAACGGTGATGGTGCCGCCAAAGCTAAACGCTACGCAGGCCAGAGAAATAAAGAAGGTGTTCTCATTCATCTGCGTAAACAGCAGAATACTCATTCCCACCAGCGATACGACCTGCGCCAGCGTAATCACCCGGATACGCGCCAGCTTGTCGGAAAGTACGCCAAGCACCAGGCGTCCGCTCAGGTTAGCAATGGCGATGACCGTAACCGCGCTGGCCGCCGTCTGCGTTGACAGATGCACCAGGCCTTCACCAATATCTTTCGCCACGCCGATGACGTATAAACCGCTCATGCAGGCCGTTAAAAACATCACTGCCAGCATCCAGTACTGCGGCAGACGGACGGCTTCAGCCAGCGAAAAGTCACGCGCGCTGTGAGAACTGGCAGACATTTGCTGTTTTGGTGCGTCTTTCATCAGCAGGCCACCACAGATAATCATGGCCATCGCCAGACAGCCCCAGATTAAAAACGTGTTTTCCAGGCTGTTAACGCTCAGTAAATAGCTACAGATAAACTTAAAACCCAGGCTACCCAGTCCATAAGCGCCGATAGCGCAGGCTGAAATGACGCCTTTACGTTCCGGAAACCACTTTACGCAGTTCGACAGCGTCATCAGATAACCCGCGCCGTCGGCCAGGCCTACCAGCAAGCCCGCGCTGAGATAAAGCATAAACAGATTATTGGCATGCGAGGTCAGGAAAAAACCGAACGCCAGCAGCACGCCAGCGCCGATAGTCACGTTGCGCACGCCAAAACGCTCCTGAAGCTTTCCGGCAAGGGAGGAAGCCACCGCCAGACCCAGGCTCAACAAACCGAAAGAGAAAGCGACCTGGCTTACCGGCGCGTCCAGCTTATGGGAAAGCTGACCGTTAAACAGGCTCCAGGTATAGACCGAACCCAGCGCGAACTGGGTAATAACGGTGCCGATTAGCGTTAACCAGCGAACGCGATGACTGACGGCTTGTGTGCTCATGGGAAACTCCCGCGGAGTAAGAGAAATTAAGCACATAGTAATGCGGGGTTTAACGCTGCGGGGATTCCCGGCATGAACTGCCGCCAGCGCGGAATGAAATGCCGCCAGAAGGGAATGAATCGCCGCCGCCTGTCGTTGTCAGCAGACGGCGGCAGGGAAATTAGCTTGCCGAATGAATGCGCAAATTGCGCAGATCGTTTCCGGTTGGCGTTTGATGAACACGTAAGCCAAACTCCGGCAGCACGGCAAAAATATGATCGAAAATATCGGACTGGATCCTTTCATACTCCAGCCAGACCGTGGTGTTGGTAAACACGTAAATCTCAATCGGCAAGCCTTCTGAACCCGGTGCCAGCTGGCGTACCATCAGCGTCATACCTTTATGGATATGGGGATGCGTCTTCAGCCACGCTTCCAGCCAGGCACGGAACGTCCCGATATTGGTCATCCGGCGGCCATTCAGCGGCGTACTGGTATCCAGCCCGGCGTTGTAAGCAGAAACTTCCTGGCTTTTGCTTTCCAGATAAGGCGTCAGTAGCTGGGCGCGTTTCAGACCTGCCATTTCCTCCCCGGAAAGAAAATGAATGCTGGTGGCATCAATATTAATACTGCGTTTAATGCGGCGGCCGCCGGACTCCGACATGGCGCGCCAGTTCTTAAAAGAGTCAGAAATCAGGGCATAGGTAGGGATAGTCGTAATGGTGTTATCCCAGTTACGCACCTTAACCGTGGTCAGCGCGATATCCACGACCGAACCGTCCGCGCCATATTTTGGCATATCCAGCCAGTCGCCAAGCTTGAGCATATTGTTGGCGGAGAGCTGAATACCGGCCACCAGCCCTAAAATAGGATCTTTAAATACCAGCATCAGGACGGCGGTCATCGCGCCTAAACCGGTCAGCAGCACCAGCGGTGATTTACCAATCAGCACCGAAATAATCATCAGCGATACCAGCAGCGCAGCGATCAGCTTCAGGCTTTGAAAAATACCTCGCAGCGGCATCTGGCGGGCGATGGCGCTCTCTTCGGACAAATCGAGGAAAATATCCAGCAGCGAGAAAAACATCAACAGCCCAAAGGCCATGACCCAGACCTGGCTTAAGATCATCAGCACGCTGTAAATCGGCTCAATACCGGACAAAAACAGTTCCAGCTGGATCTGCAAAAAAACGCCCTGCATCAGTAAAGCAAAGCGGCTAAAGAGCTTGTTGTCGATCAGCGATTTAGGCCACTGACGGCTTGATTTTTCGGCCATGCGCCGTAATAGCGGCAGCAGCACGCGATGCAGCATACCGTGCGCCATCAGCGAAATAAGCAGGATAACGCCAAGCACAGCGGCCAGCGCAATCAGCGAAGCATAGGGCAGATCAAGCGCGTTGAGCTGCGTAAGAATTAAATGATACATAGGTTGAGCTCCCTTTAGTCAGGCTTCCAGAATTCTCCGGCAAAACGTGAAAATAAGGCGGAATGACTGAAAAACAGACGTTTCGCGGCGCGTCAGGGTAGCCCGACCGCAGCGGCAAAATCAAATCGGATTTTCCTTAGTTTTTTATGCTGGCGGCAGCGGCTCGCCGGTTCGCTGGGCTGCTCAAATTTTGCTGGCCGATGCCGATAAGCAAACTAAGCGATGATTAAATATCGTTCATAACCACTAAGGCTTAGTTCTGCCGCAGCGTCAACGTAAGGAATTTATTATGCCGGGGATACCAGTTCGTGTTGCAGGGAAACTGATTTTTGGCGGCGTTTCGATGCTGCTGTTAACCATGTTATTGGTCTATTTTGCTATTTCCCTGCGCGGGCAGCCGCGCGTGGTGGAGGCCAGTAACAGTTTGATCCAGCAAACCGGCGAAAATATCGTCGGCCAGCTTAACCAGCAGCTGCTGCGTATCGAAGGGGAAGTCGTTAGCATGGCGCGGCTGGCGGAAGTTCTGCCGCATCAGGAAGCGCTGTTTAAAAGCATTCTGCCGCAGGTTATCGACAGCAAAGGTGACAAAAGTATTGCAGGCGGCGGCGTCTGGCCGGAGCCTGGCGCTTTTACTGAAGGCACCGCGCGGCGCAGCTTTTTCTGGTCTCGCGGCGCAGACGGCACGTTGGCTTATTCCGACGGCTACAACGCGGCTGACAGCACGGGTTACCACAATGAAAGCTGGTATACCTCTGCCAGAGAAGCCCCGCGCAACAAATGCGACTGGTCAGAAGTTTACCAGGATCCCGTTTCGCTGGTGAACATGGTGACCTGTAGCGTGCCTTACGATCAGGGCGCAAAGTTTGGCGGCGTGGCGACGTTTGACGTGCTGCTGGATAACCTTTCCGGTTTTATGCAGAGCCACGGCAACCTGACCGGCGGCTATGCTTTTGCGCTGGATAGTGCAGGTAACGTGCTTTATTTTCCCGGTAACAAGGATAAAGCGCTGAAAAAATTCAGCGCGCTGGCAAGCGAACAGCCCTGGCTAACGCCCGTAGTACAAGGCATCACCTCCAGCCAGGCCAGCACGACGCTCAATAATATTCAGGATGGCGTCCTGCACACGCCGAGTCAGGTGACGCTGTTTAAAATGCCAGCTACCGGCTGGATAATTGGGCTGGTAACGCCGGAAGCGAAAGTTACCGCGCTGGCGGACAATATTGTGCAGGATATTTTTATGGTGCTGATCCCGGTACTGCTGGTGCTTATCGTTATGGTTTGGCTGTTTGCGCGCAGTATGGCCTCCCGACTGGAGTCTACCCGCGCCGCGCTGGACGAAATTGCCAACGGTGACGGCGATTTAACCCGCCGCTTAACCACCACGGGCAAAGACGAAATAGCCGATATCGCCGTCTCTTTTAACCAGTTTGTGGATAAGATTGCTGGCGTTATCACCAGCGTGCAGGCCAGCGGCGTTAACGTAGCCGCCAACGCCAGCTCGCTGGCGGAAAGCAACCAGGCATTCTCGGCGAAAATCAGCGATCAGGCTTCAGCGCTGGAACAAAGCGCGGCCGCGATGGAGCAGCTTAACGCCACCGTCCAGCTCAATGCGGAAAACACGCGTCTGGCCGACTCTTTTACCGAGCAAACGGCGCAGATCGCCCGCAGCAGCAGCGAGGTGATGAACCAGGTTATCGTGACGATGGCCTCGATCAAAGCCTCCTCCAGCCGCGTGGGTGAAATCCTTAGCGTGATCGACGGCATCGCTTTCCAGACCAATATCCTGGCGCTGAACGCGGCGGTTGAAGCGGCCAGAGCGGGCGAGCAGGGGCGTGGCTTTGCCGTGGTAGCGGCGGAAGTTCGCGCGCTGGCGCAGCGTAGCGCCGCAGCAGCTCACGAAATTAAAGAGTTGATTGGGCAGTCTGACAGTACGGTACTGGCCGGTAGCCGTCTGGTGGAAGGCGCGGGTGAAAAGCTGGAAGGCCTGGTCAATGACGTGCTGAAGGTGAAAGAAGTAGTCGGTGAAATTCGCGTCGCAGGCGATGAGCAAAGCAAAGGCATCAGCGAAGTCACGCTGGCGGTGTCGCAGATGGAGCGCAGCATTCAGCAAAACCTGCTGCTGATCACCCAAACGGCGGAAAACACCGAGGCGCTGCGTGCAGAAGCTTCCCAGCTGGCACAGGATATTTCGGCGTTTAAAGTCTCGTAAACAGCGGGCAGCAGGGATGCTGCCCGTCTTGCAACCGCTAAGCATGTTTTTTCAGGATGAATAGCTCGGCTGATAAATCAGCCCCTGCATCCAGCTCTCAATATCTTTAGGTTGCTCTATACCAGCCAGATCGTGCTTAAACAAATAGCGCACAAGGCCGGTAGCAATGGCGACTTCTGTTTTAACAATATCGGCCTGGGAAGGGTATAGCTTGCCTTTCTCGCGGTCCGCTTTACTGACCTGCTGCGCGCAAAGGCGAGCCGCTTCTATAAAGAGTTTGTCATCAACCCGCGCGGGTCTGGCCGCGTAAATCGCCAGGCTGACCGCCGGGAAAATATAAAAGTTATTTGCCTGGCCGGGATAGCGCGTTTGGTCTTTGATTTTAACTTCATCAAACTGTACGCCAGCGGCAAACAGCGCTTTGCCGTCGCTCCATTCGTAGGCCTGGCTGGCGGTACATTCCGCATTTTTGGTTGGATTAGACAGCGCAAAGATGATCGGCCGATCGTTAAGCTTGCTCATAGCCTTCACCACGCCCTCATCGAACAGGCCGCCCTGCGTGCTGACGCCAATCAGCATGGTAGGTTTTACACGCTCGACCACTTTTTGCAGATCGCTTTCTGGCTGCATGTCATGCGCATAGGCCCGTTGCGAATCGTTTAGATCGTCACGATCTGCAACGATCAGGCCGTTTTTATCAAACAGGGTAATGGCACTTTGCGCCTTATGGCGATCTGCGCCTTCCTGCACCATTGCCTCTACCAGCATATTAGCGATGCCGGTACCTGCGGAACCTGCTCCGGCAAACACGACGCGCTGGTCGGAAAGCTTGCCGCCGGTGGTTTGCAGCGCGGTAATTAAACCGGCAAGTACCACGCTGGCCGTTCCCTGAATATCGTCGTTATAAACCAGCGCCTGCTGCTGATAGCGTTGCAGATAACGAATCGCGTCATTACCTTCCCAGTCTTCAAAATGGATGCAGCAGCCGGGGAAAACCTCCTGAACGGCGGCCACAAACTCATCCAGCAGCTCATCCAGCGCCTGCTGTTCCAGCTTCGCTTCCCGCAGACCGGTATAGAGCGGATCGTCTTTTAGCTTTTTGTTGCCGGTGCCAATATCCAGATGAATCGGCAGTAGTCCTTGCGGCGGCACTGCGGCACAGGCCGTATAAAGCTGGAGTTTACCTACGGGGATGGGCGCGCCGTTAGCACCAATATCGCCCAGGCCCAGAATACGCCCACCCGAAGAGACGCAGATAAACTGCACCTCTTTTTGCGGCCAGTTACGCAAAACGTCTTTCAGGCGGCCTTTCATTTCGCGCGTTAAATACATGCCTTTTGGACGACGATAGATATGGCCATATTTCATGCAGGCATCGGCGATGGTCGGATCGTAAACCAGCGGAATAAAGGTGACGGGGTCGGACATCAGGGTAGCGAAAAATAGCGTTTCGTTGCGGTCCGCCAGCTCCTGCAGATAGATATATTTTTCGATATCGTCCGGCTTATTATGCAGATGCTCCAGAACACGCTGCATTTGCGTTTCCAGTGAATCAATCACCGGCGGCAGTAAACCTTCCAGCTGCGCTTCTTCTCTTTCCTTTTTACTAAAGGCGGTATCTTTGTTGCGCGTGGCGGAATTTAATATCTCTGTGGTCATTACCTTCCCTTACTGGTCAAAATATAAATGGCAAAGCCTGCTTAATAATGTTTAAGCCTGGTAGAAAGCGCGTGGGATTGCCGGGAAGGAAATGTAACAAAATCAAAGGAAAGGATCGGGAAAGCGACAGGGAAAGGGCTGGCGAAGGTAAGATGTATGGTTACAGTACGAGAAACAGGTCAGAGAGAAGCAGGCTATACAGGCGATGCGGCTCAGGTGCTGAGCCGCGATCGGTACTCTATCCCGAGCCTTGTATTGACAAGATAGCGGGCTGGCTTGCGTAGTGGACTATTTAATGTAGCTGCGGATAGCGTCCGCAATGGCTTTATTAGGGCCACGATGGTCTTCGCGTTGTTCAGTATCATCCGCAACTTTCTGCAGATATTTGTTCAGCTTGCCGCCGGTCGGCACGTTACCGTAAGCAATCAGCATCTGAACAATCTGCCTTAACGCCAGCAGTTCTACGGTAAGTCTTTCAACAACAGGATCTTTTTCTGACATGGGAAACTCCGGTACGATTTTTCAGTCAATGCGCCAGGTTACGCAGGCAATGCAATAAGATTACGCGGGTAATGCGATAAGTTTACGCAGGCTGGCTGAATTTCAATCACTGGAATACCGTAAGAAAACGCCCTCAAATCCTTGCGGCGGGCAAATTACGAAAGATAAAGAACGGCGTCTGGCGCTCTGAGTAGTGCGTAGAGCTCCGCCGAGGCGTAACCGGAAACATCCAGCTGTTGTGAAGGTGAGCTGTAGCGCATCACGCTGATTCTTTTTAGCTGATGCCAGATCAATATCGCAGAAACCGCCAGCGAACAGCTGGTCTCGCTTTGCATACAGAGCAGCGTGTAGTGCCACTCTTCGTCCAGCTCATTGGAAAAAAACTGCACGCTTTCCGGCGGCAGTAAGGCACGAAGATCGGGCAGCAAAAACTGACTAACGTTGCGGGTAAGCCGTAAGGTAAAGGTTGCTGGTCGCATGGAGCATTCCTTGTCGTAATAGCCGGGCGAGTAATGGCCAGCCGGGACGGCAGTTGGCAGTGTATTCCCAATCCTGGAAAATTCGTTTCTATTTTAGAGAACCGTTGTTGAAGTTCAATGCGTTAAGCTTTTGCGAGAGCGCTTTTAGTTTTCTTTACGGGACGGCCTGATGCAATCGGAGCCCTCTGAACCGGAGACCTTATGAACAAAATGACACTGGCTATTTGCATCTTAATGGCCACAGGCTGTGCGGTTAAAACGGATAAGCCTGCGAAGCTGGCAATGAAAAATCCGGCGTCGGTTTATTGTGTAGAGCAGGGCGGTAAAGTGGATATTATTGATACGGAAAAAGGGAAAAGCGGCTTTTGTACGCTTCCTTCCGGCGAGAGAGTAGAGGAGTGGACGTTATATCACAGGGATCATAAATAAGGCGGCCCTTGCGGTTTTGTTTCGGGCATCCATGCCCGTACGGCCTGATTTAATCAAAAGAACAGTAGCCTCCTTTATGATGAGAGCCGGTTCCGCCATGCGGATGCTGGCCTTTTGGACATGCAAAAACTGAAGCTGACATAATGCCTAAAGCTGATACCAAAAAGATTGCTATGACTTTTTTCATTTTTATTCCTGCGTGTAGTCTTGCCCGTGGGGAGAACCCCATGGTCAATATACACTTAAGTATGACAATGGGAATCCTGATAAAAGATCAGTGCTCCTGGTGACGGTAAATACCGATCGGAACCAGCGGACGCGCATGCCTGTTGATTGTTTCCTCCGGGTATCACTATCCTCTTCAGAGCAGGTAACGCTCTGCTTTTAAAAGCTTTAATCTGATATGTATCGCAGAAATTTTATTGCGCTGGCACTTTCTGGCTATCAGCATATGTTCGGTATGGCCGTGACGTTTATTCATTGCCTGGGTATTGCGGAGTTATTTAATATTTATTGATTAATAGTTAACCCCTGAAATTAGCATGGCTCTTCATGGAAGGAGATATCGCAAATTAAAAGCCGGGATCTTTTTTAATATTTTTAAGGTGGAAGTACAAAACAGGAGATAGGCCAGCACTATCACAGAGAAAACAACTGGCTCATAAGAGAGCATGGCGGGTGCCCCGGCTTAAAAAACGTAACGCTACTAATTTTCTTATTGAAAATTTCCGTCCTAACTTTTTCTTTAGCCTGAATAAAGCTCTCTTAACTACGCGTTACTTTTAATTTGGCTTAAGGTTTTATTATATATCTGACTAACTCATTTTTCTGGAAAATCATCTTTTTTCACTTTCACCAGGAACTTTCTGATTGTTAAGATGGTATTCTGCTTTCCGAAATTTACACAATCCTTACAATCAATTTTATTTAAGTCTTAAAATGGCAAATTCATGGAAGCTGCTGGCGCTCTGCGTCGGAATAATAGCGGGCAACGCCGTCGCGGCACCCTTATCACCGGGCGACCGCGACTTTATTCAGAATCAACAGCAGGAGCGTCTGCAGCAGGACCAGCAGCAACGTGACGCGTTGTGGCATGCCGCCACGCCACAGAGCGCACCTGCTAAAGATTACCGACAATCTGCACAGTGCTTTCAGATAAACCGGATTACGGTTCGTCATGCCTCGCTGATGTCGGCGGAACAGCAGCGTGCTGTATCCGCACCCTATATTCATCGCTGCCTTAACTTAACGGAAATTAACGCGCTGGTACACAGCATTTCCGACTGGTATATGCAGCGCGGCTATATTACCAGCCGGGCATTTTTAACGGAGCAGGACCTGTCGCAGGGCGAACTGATCATTCCGGTGCTGGAAGGGAAATTAGAGGCAATTCGCCTGGAGGGAAAGCAGCCGCGTATGTTGCACATGGTCTTTCCCGGACTGGAAGGAAAAATTCTCAACCTGCGCGATATTGAGCAGGGCATGGAGCAAATTAACCGCGTGCGCAGCACGCCGGTGCAGATTGATATTCAGCCTTCAGTAAAGCCGGGTTATTCGGTAATAAACCTGACCGCGAAACCGGAATTCCCCCTTAGCGTCTCGCTGGGAATGGATAACAGCGGACAAAAAAGTACGGGCACCGGTCAGGTTAACGGTTCACTGACCGGAAATAATCTGCTGGGTCTGGCCGACCGCTGGTTTGTCAGCGGCGGGCGCAGCAGCGCGTTCGACACGTGGCGCGATGCGAAAAATGTGCAGGCGGGCGTCAGCGTTCCCTGGGGCTATGGCCTGCTGGATTACAGCTATAGCCGCAGCACCTACCACAGCAGCTTCGTTAACAACGGCTTCACCTGGCTCAGCAACGGCGACAACGTCGCGCACCGTCTCAACGGCTCGTGGGTACTGTTTCGCAACGGCAACATCAAAACCGGCGTGCAGCTTGGCCTGAACCATTATTCCAGCCACAACTACCTTAACAGCACGCTGTTACAGAGCAGCAGCCGCAAAATGACCAGCCTGCAGGCTGGCATTAACCATACGCAGAAAATCGCGGGCGGTGTGGCCACCTTCAGCCCAACGTTCAGTCGCGGCATGCCGTGGCTCGATGCAGAAAGCGACGTCGGCAAAAGTGGCGACCTGCCCAAAGCACAGTTTCGCAAATGGAGCGTCAGCGGCAGCTTTCAGCGCCCGCTGACCCGCTCGCTGTGGTGGCTGAGCAGCGTTTATGGCCAGTGGTCCCCGGACCGCCTGTACGGCAGCGAGCGCCTGACGCTGGGTGGCGAAAGTTCCGTACGCGGCTTTAAGGAGCAGTACCTGTCCGGCGACACCGGCGGCTATCTGCGCAACGAGCTTGATTACAGCCTGTTCACGCTCCCGGTAATGGGCGAGGTCAGCGCGGTGGCCGCTGTCGATGGCGGCTGGCTGAAAAGCGACGCGCTTAACCGTGATGCCACCGGCACCCTCTGGGGCAGCGCGGTCGGGCTGAATACCCGTAACCGTCATTTTTATACCTCCTATACCCTGGGTATTCCGCTTAGCTATCCCGGCCATTTCCAGCCGGATCACGTCAGCATTTACGCCCGCATCGGGCTGGTTTTCTAAAAGAGCAAAATTATGGACGATCGTCAGCCTGTTTCCTTTATCCGCCGCGCCCTGAGCTATGTCATCTGCTGCCTGGTGGCCGTACAGCCGATACTGCCGGCGGTTGCCGCTGAGATTACGCCGGTTACGCCCGGTACGAAGCTGGATGCGGCGGGTAACGGCGTGCCCGTGGTGAATATTGCCACGCCAAACCAGGCGGGCGTCTCGCACAACCAGTACCAGCAGTACAACGTGGGTAAGGAAGGGCTCATCCTGAATAATGCTACCGGGCGGCTGACGCAGACGCAGCTGGGTGGACTTATCCAGAATAACCCTAACCTGAAGGCGGGACAGGAAGCCCGGACCATCATCAATGAAGTTGTCGGCGCTAACCGGTCACAGCTGCAGGGCTATACCGAGGTAGGAGGCAATGCCGCTAACGTGATGGTTGCCAACCCGTACGGCATTACCTGTAACGGCTGCGGCTTTATCAATACGCCAGGCGTCACGCTGACCACCGGCAAACCGCAGCTGGATGCAAACGGCAATCTCGCCGCGCTGGAAGTCAGCAAAGGCTCGGTTATCGTGGAAGGACAGGGGCTGGACGGCAGCAGCGCGGATGCGGTGTCGATTGTGGCACGCGCTACTGAAATTAACGCGGGCATTTATGCTAAAGACCTGTCGGTGACGACGGGCGCAAACCGTGTCGGCCAGGACGGTTCCGTCACGCCGATTGCGGGCGAAGGTGCAGCACCCGCGGTCTCGGTGGATACCGGCGCGCTGGGCGGTATGTACGCGAATCGCATTCATCTGGTGTCCAGCGAGAAGGGCGTTGGGGTTAACCTGGGGAATCTGAATGCGCGACAGGGCGATATGGTGCTGGATGCCGGCGGCAGGCTCACGCTGAATAACAGCCTGACCAGCGGGGCGGTCAACATCAAAGGTGAGGGCGTGACGCTGACCGGCGATCACAAAGCCGCCGGTGATATCACGGTGCAGTCTGACCAGGCCGTGGCGCTGCGTAACGGCGCGCTGGTCAGCGACGGCACGCTGGCGGTTACCGCGAAAGATAACCTCAACGTCAGTGGCGTCAGCATGACCGCGGGCCGGGATATCCGGCTCAGCGGTGTCGATATGGCGCTGGACCAGTCCAGCAGCGGCAACGCGGGCGCGGATATTCAGCTTGGCGCAAAAAACCGGCTCGATAACGCCGGGCAACTGATGGCGGGCAATAACCTCGCTGTAACCGCGCAGCAGGCGCAGAACAGCGGCATGCTCGGTGCAAAAGTAGCGCAGACCCTGAATGCCGATGCGGTAGCCAACAGCGGCAGGCTGGTTGCTGACAGCCTGCAGATTAAAGCCCGTTCCATCACCAACCGCGGTGAGCTGCTTGGCGGCGCGCTGACAAGGGCAGAGGTCGATCGGCTGGACAATGCGCGAGAGGGGACGATCACGAGCGCTAACCGGTTGTCCATCAGCGGCAATTATCTCAGCAATCAGGGGACTTTCTCTGCTCCTGATTTACAGCTTACCGGCACGCAGATCGACAACGGCGGCCTGTTACAGGGCAGCCGCAGCCTGGTGCTGAGCGGCAACCAGGTTAATAACCTCGCCGGCGGCACGCTGAGTTCTGATAACAGCTTTTCGCTTAACCTGCCGGAACTGAATAACAGTGGGCTGATTCACAGCGCCGCCGGGCTCACGCTGAGCGGCGACAGGCTGGTCAATGCCGGAGAGATTAATGCTGCCAGCCTGAGTGCCAGCCATAATCGCCTGAGCAATCTGCAGGGCGGGCTGCTGCTGACCGATACCACGTTACAGCTGCGCCTGCAGCAGCTTGATAATCAGGGGCAGATTGCGGCCGGCGATTTAACGGTCGACGCCGCACAGATGACTAATGGCGGGACGCTGCAGGGCAGTAACAGCCTCACAACTCGCGGCGCTGGTCTCGACAATAACGGCACGCTGCTCAGCGCGGGCCTGCTCGATCTGACCGCTACCGATCTCACTAACCACGGGCTATTGCAGGGCCAGCGGCTGCAGGTTCAGGCGGACACATGGCAGAACAGCGGTAATGCGCTCAGCGAGAATGACGCGCAGCTGCGGGCCGCGCACCTGAATAACAGCGGCAATATATTGGGCCAGCAGGCGATCGCCCTGCAGAGCGATCGTACCGATAATCAGGGCCAGCTGATGGCCAGCGTGTTGAGGCTACAGGGTGACCTGAACAACAGCGGCCTGATTCAGGGCGCGGCATCGCTGGCACTGACCGATGGCGACGTCACCAACCAGAGCAGCGGCCAGTTGCTCAGCGGCAGCGAACTGACCGTTTACGGCAACGCGCTGGATAACCAGGGCAGCATGCAGGCAGACAGCCTGACGCTGACGGCGCAGCGCTGGCAAAACTCTGGTTCTGTCTCCGCCGCATCGCTGCTTAACGCAGAGGTGAGTGATGAGCTGAACAACAGCGGCAGCTTGCTGAGTGAAAAGGCGATGGATTTACGGGCCGGTGCGCTGCTGAACAGCGGCACGCTGGCAGCCGATCGCCTCAGCCTGCATGCGCCGCAGCTGACCAACGGCGGTTTATTACAGGGTAACAGTACGCTTACTGTCGACAGCGCGCAGATTTTCAACCAGGCTGGCGGCAGCCTGCTCAGTGGCGGTTCGCTGACGCTGGCCCCGGAAAGTCTGAAGAACAACGGCCTGCTGCAGGTTGCCGATGCGCTGACGATTGACGGCCACGATTTTATCAACAATGGCCAGGTCAGCGCCGGTACGCTCTCTGCCCGGCTCGGCGGTACGTTAACTAACGGCCAGAACGCACGCATCATTGCGCAGCAGCAGGCCGACCTGACCGCAGCAACGCTGGATAACCGTGGCACGCTGGCGGCCGTACAAATGACCACTGCCGGCGACGCTCTGCAAAACCGCGGGCTGTTGCAGGGCGATGCGGCGTTGAGCGCACGCTTCGGGACACTTGATAACCTTGCCAGCGGCACGCTGCTCAGTGGTGACGTGCTGACGTTACAGGGCAATAACGCCAGCAATGAAGGCAACTGGCAGGCGGCAAAGCTGAGCTTTGTGTTTGATACGCTGGCCAACCGCGGCACGCTCAGCAGCACCACGCTGGACGGCACCACGCACGGAGAGCTGAACAATAACGGTATTATGCTCAGCAGCGGCGACGCTAAACTGCACGCCGACAGCCTGACCAACGGCGGCAAAATCAGTGCAGACGGCCTGCTTCTGCGCGCTACCACGCTTGGCAACGGCGGCCTGCTGCAGGGCAGCGGATCGCTGGATGTGCAGGCGGACACGCTGGCTACCGCGGCGGGCAGCAAAACCCTGAGCGGCGGCACGCTGCTGCTCAATGCCGGGCAGCTGACCACGGCGGGCACTCTGCAAGGCGCGCAGGCGACGGTAAACGCCGATAGCTGGCAGCATCAGGGATCGCTGCTCGGCAACAGCGATCTGCAGGTGAATGTTAACGGCGAGCTGACTAACAATGGTGAACTGCTCAGCCACGGCGGCGCTCGCGTGGGCGCGCAGACGCTAAACAATACGGGTTCGCTGCTGAGTGAACAGGCGATGGCTCTGACCGGTAACACGCTGAACAACAGCGGTAGTGTGCAGGGCAGCACCCTGATGATTACGCCCGCCACCGTTATCAATCAGGGCAGCCTAATCGGTTTACAGGCGCTGACATTGAGCGTGCTGCCCCAGGCTGCGGGCCGCATGATGCTGCGTGCGCTGGCCGCACCGGCCCGCACGCTGACCAATAATGGCGGCGGCTCGCTGTTAACGCAGGGTACGCTGACCGTTAGCAGCGATACGGTGACCAACAACGGTAGCTGGCAGGCGCAGCAGATCCTGCTGAATGCGCAGCGGCTGACCAATAACGGCGCTATTCAGAGTGCCGATGGCATGCAGCTCCTGCTTGGCGACCGGCTTGATTCCGGGGCGAGCAGTAAAATCTCCGCCGGGGGGGCCGCCGTGCTACAGGCGTCGAACCTCGCCGCGCAGGGCCAGTGGATCGCAAAAAATCTGACGCTGAACGGCGGCACGCTCAATAACAACGGCGAGATCGGCGGCGTTGACGCGCTGGCGGTCACCCTTACCGGCGCGTTGACCCAGCAGCAGGATAAAACCTTGCTGAGCGCGGGCAAGCTTACCCTGCGATCGGCTTCGGTAAATAACGCAGGGCGTATACAGGGTGGCGCGCTGGAGATCGCCAGCGGTGCGATTGACAACAACGGCCGCCTGCAGGGCGACAATAACCTGCTGGTCACTGCCAGCGGACGCCTGACCAACAGCGGTAGCGGATCCCTGCTGACGCAAAACACGCTGACGCTGACCACGCCGGAACTTTACAACTACGGGCTGATCCAGGGCGGCGGCACCAGCAACCTGCGCGCCACTGGCATTGCCAGTAATGCGGGCAGGCTGCTTTCCGGCGGCGAGCTGACGCTGACCACACCACAGCTGGTTAACAGCGGGTGGCTGCAGGCGACGCAGCTGACCCTGAACGCCACCAGCAGTAATAACGCGGGTACGCTGCTTGCCGACGGGCAGGGCACGCTAACCGGTAACGACTTTACCAATCAGGGCACCACCCAGGGCGGCAACCTGGCGGTAAATTATCAGCAGCTGACCAACCGCGGCACGCTGCTGGGCACTAATCAGCTTAATATCACCGCTTCGCAGGTGAACCAGCAGGCGCCGGGCAGATTATTCAGCGGCGGCGACCTGCTGCTACACAGCGATAGTTTTGATCAAACCGGCCAGGTGGTGGCGCTCGGTGATGCCACGCTGGCACTGAACAACAGCTTTACCGGACGAGATGTGATTGCCGCCGGTAACCGTCTGAGCATCAGCAGCAACGGCACCCTTGATAATCAGGGCACGATGCAGGGCCAGGCGCTGACGCTCAGCGCGGGCGGCGATTTTACCAATAACGGGCAGCTCACCACCGGCTCCGGCGACAGCAGCCTGAGCGGCAACCGCATCGCCATGAACGGCAACGGTACCCTGCAGGGCGGCGGCAACGTTAACCTCAACAGTCGCAGCGATATCATTCTCGACGGTTTTACCGGCACCCGCGGCAGCCTGCTGCTCAGCGCGCCGGGCAGCATCGTTAATAACGCGCTGCTGTACGCGGGCAATAATCTCTATCTCTATGCCAACAGCATCCGCAATCAGCGCGCCGATATGCTGGCAGGTAACAGCCTGTGGATGCAGCGCGACGCAGCAGGCAATGCCAGCAGCGAGGTGATCAATACTTCCGGCACCGTCGAAACGCAGAACGGCGATATTACGGTTAATACAGAGCATTTGCTGAACACGCGTGATGGGCTTAATACCGCTGAACAGGTTACTCAGCTTGCTGTGCCGGCCTGGGCAACGGGTCCAAACGTCATAATCCCGTTATCGTGGTTTTCTCCGGGTGATTATGGTCTTTATACCAGCGGGACCGAGTCTCATCATGGACATGGCGATTGGTGGGATACTTACACCGGAAGTTATGCCCCTTATCCTGATGCAGATATACAGAAAATTGCATTTCAGGAAATTAGCGTAACGGTCAGCGCAAACGGCGGAGCCTCACGCATTGCCGCAGGTAGAGATCTGAATGTCCGGGCAACGCAACTGGATAATTACGCTTCAACGATACTTGCCGGTAATGACATAGCATTAAGCGGCAATGAGTTGAATAATAAAAGCTGGACGGATGGCTCTGTCACCGCCTACCAGACCTATCATTATGGTACTGGCCCCAATCCTCCCAGGCCTAATCCCAAGCCCCCTTCTTACTCATCAATTAAGTCAAAGGGCATAGCGTATACGCTTGATGGTGTTCCGGTCTATGAGTCCGAGGGCAGTGGAATTGTCTATCGCAGCGTTATTCAGGCAGGAAATAATGTAACGGCCGATTATAATCAGGACATCAGCAACAGTTCGGCAGAACCGCATGTAAATGGCGTTATTACTACGCTGACTTCTCCCGGATTAAACGCACTTCAACAACAAACAATATCGGGAAGCATTAGTAAACAGTCATTAAATACCACTGACAAAGTAGCAATCAATTCGCCGCAGTGGCGCGACCAGCTACAGAATGCGTTACAACAGGTCAATGGTGCCACCCGACTGGATAGCCTCTCTGCCACCAGCGTCGGCCTGGCTGCACGCGATGCTAAAACTCTGGGCAATGCCAGCTCTGGCAAGGTTGCCGATCTGAAAGCAATGCCTTCCAGTGGCGGCCAGACATTGCGTACTTACCAGGCATCACGCGTCGACACCAGCGCTTATCCACTGCCTTCCGGTGACAACGGTTATTTCATTACGTCCCGCGACAGCAAAAGCCCGTACCTGATCACCATTAACCCCAAACTTAACGGGCTGGGACAGATCGATCAAAGCCTGTTCGGCGATCTCAACGCGCTGTTGAATAAACATCCAGGTAACGCGGCGCAGGAGACGCGCACGCAGTACACCGACGTAAACGCCTTCCTGGGTTCGTCCTATCTCATGGACCGGTTAAATCTGAAACCCGATCAGGACTATCGTTTTCTTGGCGATGCGGCATTTGATACCCGCTACGTCAGCAACGTGGTGCTTAACCAGACGGGCAGCCGCTACCTGAATGGCGTCGGTTCAGAGCTCGATCAGATGCGCTATCTGATGGACAACGCCGCTGCCGCGCAGCAGTCGCTGGGCCTGCAGTTTGGCGTCTCCCTCTCTGCCGACCAGCTGGCCGCGCTGGATAAAAGCATTCTCTGGTGGGAAGCGAGTACGGTAAACGGCGAAACGGTAATGGTGCCGAAGCTCTATCTCTCGCCGAAAGATGTCAGCCTGCAAAGCGGCAGCGTCATTGCCGGTAATAATGTTTCGCTGAAGGCGGGTAATCTTACCAACAGCGGCAGCAGTATCATCGCCAAAAACGATCTGGCACTGGACAGCGATAACCAGATCGGCAACCTGAGCGCGGGCCTGATGGAGGCCGGTGGCAATTTACAGCTGAGCGCACTCGGCGATATCAACAACGTCGGGTCCACCATCAGTGGTAAAACCGTGGCGCTGGAAAGCGTAACCGGCGATATCAATAACCTCACCGCCACTCAACAACTGACGCTGAATGTGGGCAACGGCCGCGGCGGTAGCAAATCTTTCACCGACACTTTAAGCGGGCCGGTGGCTAATATTGCTGCGCTGGATTCCCTCAGCCTGGCGGCGGGTAACAATATCACTGTTACCGGCGCCAGCGTAAAAGCCGGCGGCGACCTGCTGATGAACGCATGGAACGATATTGCGGTCACCAGCAATCAGCTGACCAGCGGCAACGCGCAGTCCGGGTTTAAAACTGGCTGGCGTAAGATTGACGCCACCAGCACTACTACAACCACTAATCAGGGCAGTAACTTCAGCGTGGGTGGCAATCTGGTCATGCAGGCGGGTCGCGATCTTGACGTCACCGCCAGCAATATCAGCGCAGGCAAAAATGCCGCGCTGGCCGCTGGTAACGATCTTAACCTGAACAGCGCCGCCACCGGGCAGAACAACGTACAGGGCAAGCGGGAAAGCCATTCCAGCGGCGTTGATCGCACTACCCTGACCAGCGGCGGCGATCTGACGCTGGCGGCGGGCCGCGACGTAAACAGCCAGGCCGCAGGGCTGGTGGCTGACCGTGATGTGACGCTTGAAGCCGGACGCGACGTGAATCTTCAGGCCGCGCAGACCACCTCTGGCAGCAGCAACAAAGGAGGTAAAAAGACAGAAATTAACGAGTCCGTACGCCAGCAGGGAACCGAAATCGCCAGCGGCGGAAATACGGCAATCACAGCCGGAAGGGATGTCAACAGCCAGGCGGCTCAGGTGACGGCCACGCAGGATGTGGCGGTTAATGCAGGCCGTGACCTTAACCTGGGCACCGCGACCGAAAGCGATTACAGCTACAAAGAGGAAACCAAATCTAAAGGCGGCTTCCTGAAAAAAACCACCACGCACACCATTAAAGAAAGCAGCGACACGGCAGAAAAAGGCACCCTGCTGAGCGGTAACGGCGTGACGTTAAACGCGGGCAATAATCTGCTGGTCAAAGGCTCTTCGGTGGTCGGCGATAATGACGTCACGCTGAAAGCGGGTAACAACGTCGATATCGTGGCCGCGACCAACACGGATGCCAGCTGGCAACTGAGCGAGAAAAAGAAAAGCGGGCTGATGAGCAGCGGCGGTATCGGCTTTACTATCGGCAGCAGCAGCACGCGTCAGGAACTGAGGGAAAAGGGCACCACCCAGAGCCAGAGCGCCAGCACCGTAGGCAGCACCGGCGGTAACCTTACCGTGACGGCCGGCGGGCAGGCGCATGTGGGCGGCTCCGACCTGATTGCAGGGAAAAACATGACGCTGACCGGCGACAGCGTGATCATCGATCCGGGCCATGACAAACGTACCAGCGACCAGTCTTTTGAGCAGAAGTCCAGCGGGTTGACGGTAGCGCTTTCCGGCGCAGTAGGCAGCGCCATTAACGGGGCGGTTTCCACCGCGCAGGCCGCCGCTAAACAAAGCGATGGTCGCCTGGCTGCGCTTCAGGGCATCCAGAGCGCGTTAAGCGGCGTGCAGGCTGAACAGGCCTCACGACTCAGCAAAGCCCAGGGAGATAAAGGCAGTCCCGAGTTTGGCGTATCGCTGTCGATCGGCGGCCAGTCATCGAAATCCACGTCGCACAGCGAACAGGATACTACCTCCGGCAGCACGCTTTCGACGGGAAAAAACCTGACGGTTACCGCCACCGGAAAAGGCAACGGCGCCAGCAGCGGCGATATCGTGATGGTCGGTGCTAAAGCAAAAGTGGGACAGGATCTGACGCTGGACGCGCAGCGCGACATTCTGCTGTCTTCCGGTCAGGACACGCAGCTGACAACCGGTAAAAATGAGAGTAAAGGCGGCTCGCTGGGTGTGGGCCTTATGGCGGGCGGGCAAAGTACAGGGCTCTCCGTTTCCGCCAGCGCCAACAGCGCCCGCGGTAATGAAAAGGGCAACGGCCTGAAGCAAAACGAAACCGTGCTGGACGCTGGTGGAAGGGTTGCGCTTAACAGCGGCCGCGATACCACGCTGAGCGGCGCGCAGGTGAGCGGAGAACAGATTACCGGCGATATCGGGCGTAATCTGACGCTGAGCAGCCTGCAGGACAATGACAATTACAAAAGCAGCCAGCAAAGCGTCAGTGCCGGCCTTGGCTGGACGTTTGGCACAGGCAGTGGCACGGCCAGCTTCAGCTACAACCGCGACAAAATGCACAGCACTTATGATTCTGTGCAGGAGCAGACCGGTCTGTTTGCCGGGGATAAAGGGTTTGACCTGAAAGTCGGCGAGCATACCCAGCTTGACGGTGCCGTCATTGCCAGTACGGCGGACGCGACGCAAAACCGTCTGGATACCGGGACGCTGGGCTTTGACGATATCAATAATCAGGCCGACTACAAAGTCGAGCATCAGGGCATTTCGTTCAGCACCAGCGGGACGCTAGGATCGTTGTTCCTTGGCAATGCAGCCAGCTCGGTTCTTGCAGCAGCAGGCAGCAACGGCCATGCGGAAGGCGTGACGCAGGCGGCAGTCAGCAATGGCACCATCACCGTTCGGGACCAGGCGAACCAGCAGCAGGATGTGGCCACGCTGAGCCGCGATGCTGCGAATGCCAATAACAGCATCAGCCCAATTTTTGACAAGGAAAAAGAGCAGAAGCGATTGCAGACCGCGCAGCTGGTGGGCGAGATTGCCAGTCAGGCGATGAATATCACCACGACAGAGGCGCAAATCAACGCCACCACGGCGGCAAATGCTAAAGTCGAAAACGTCAGCCAGTCGGAAAGAAACGCAGTAAGAAAGGCGCTGCAGGACAAGGACCCGACAAAGGTGATTACGGCCGATGACGTAACCGGCCGGATTTACAGCGATGCGTATGAAACGGCACTAACTGAGTCTGGCTGGCAAACCGGCGGTAAAAACCAGCGGGCGATGCAGGCAGCGGCAGCCGTTATTCAGGGCCTGGCGGGTGGGGATATTAAAGCCGCCGTCGCGGGCGGTGCCGCGCCCTATATTGCCCATGAAATCGGCAGCCGTATCGACGACGCGGCAACGAAAGTGATAGCCCACGCGGTGGTGAATGCCGCGCTGGCCGCGGCACAGGATAGAAACATGCTGGCGGCGGCAGGCGGTGCTGCCACAGGCGAGCTGGTGGGGATGCTGGCAGG
>Ga0153980_1000127_pt1 | contig 41478 bp, 37 predicted proteins | sample TSGA064MetaG_FD_104722 | JGI IMG/M metagenome (GOLD analysis project Ga0153980, IMG submission 104722) | Attine ant fungus gardens microbial communities from Georgia, USA - TSGA064 MetaG | ecosystem: Host-associated > Fungi > Mycelium > Unclassified | place: USA: Georgia, Magnolia Springs State... | reverse complement strand
GTGCGGCCCGGTGCCGACGCCCTGCTCGCGCAGCCGCCAGGCCAGCGCGTTAGCCGCGCTGTCGAGCGCCGCATAGGTCAGCAGCTCGCCTTCGTAGCTGATCGCCACCCGATCGGCATAGCGCGCTGCGGCTGACTCAAACTGCGTACAAAGATCGGTCGTCACCGTTGGCAGGAGGGATAACGCTTTGCCCGGATTAGCCTGATGACTAATCAGCAGCTGGCGGTCGGGAAATGCAACAGAGTTAGCCAGAATATTTTTAAATTCTGCAAATACCTGCTCAATGTCCATTTCACTGAATGCGGAAACGTTGTAGTCGATATCAATTTTTAACGGTTTTTCGACGTCGTAATCGCGAATAAATAGCTTGAGCGGGTAATCCTGAGAGAAGCCGGATAAAACGGTGAGCCGGGTATCCGTTCCCTCATAAATCGCACTGTAATCGTGCTTTTCATAAGAAAGGCTTGCTTCATAGGATATTCCTCCCTTAAGCAGCTGATGCGCCGGGAAACGCTGATGGCGATAGTCAGATTTCAGCAAGGAATGAATATTTTTTAACAGCGAGTTAAAAGTATCGCTGTTGCGTCTTTTCAGCCGAAACGGCAGAACGTTGGCAAACAATCCAAACGTCTGTTTAGCGCGGGCTGACCGCCGATTAAGAACAGGTAAACCGATAACAATATCGTCAACGCCAAAGGTGCGGAAAAGAAAGGTGGCCGTAATGCCGATCAACGCCTGAAAAAGCGTGCCGTCGGAGCGGAGCGCAAGCTCCTGTAGCTTTTCACGATGCCCGTTATCCAGCGTGAAGGAATAGCGTTTGGCTGCGACATCACGGCATCCCTGCGGGAAAAGCGCGGTGTCATAATCCGCTAATCTTTTCTGCCAGTACGTCCGATCGGCGGCAAACAGACGGGAATTTTTATAATTCCGCTCATCGGTGATCTGCTCCTGATGGCTCAATGGCAACATATCGCGCCCGGATCCAGCCAGCACAGGCTCGTTATAAAAAGCCGCTAATTGCTGATAAATCAGGGAGGTTGCCCAGCCATCGTAGGCTAAATGATGATAAATCCCCACCATCAGATGCCGATCTTCTGCAAGACGTATCAGCGTATGGCGCAGCAGAGCCGTTTCTCCGTCGAAAGGAAATACCTGCCGTAGACGCTGCTCAATAAGGGAAATGGCGGACTGGAAAGGATCGTCGTGGCTGGAGAGATCCAGCACCTCCAGAGGCAAAGTGTCGTGCTCAAGCGTGACAAACTCGGGTTCCCAGCCCGCCATCGACAAAGCCGAACGCAGTGCTGGATCGCTTTTTACGGCTCGATCGGCTGCCCGCATTCGCTGCTCGTCAAGAGGGCCTCTGATATCAATCATTGCGCCAATATTAAAAAGAGAAGCTAATGGATACAATGCTTGCTTGGTAATGACCTCAGACTGTCTGTCGAGCAACATGCACATTTACCCCAGGTTGGGAAACGAAACCGCCGCTAAAGCATTACCTGCACCTTAATTATTAAAGGATCTAAACTAAGATCGGAAATGCAAATATCAGCAATATTTATGTGTATTAACGCTAAAGGCCCATAAAACACGCAGCCATAGAAATTAATACAGATAAATACCTGTAAATAAAAGGTTAATAACGGAATGCGCAAGGTACATACTAAAAATTTTCTTAACCATATCAACTCTTGCCGGTGGCGTAAAGCGGCCTGAAAAAATAAAAAATCATAAATTTAAATAAATAAACCTCACAGTTACCGACGTTAACATGAGTTAATCCGTACTTTATTCGACGCATTAATTAAGAATCGCTAAAGCCTTACGGCAGGTAAATTGGTACAGGTTTTTGATGAAGGAAATGTGTCAATATAAAAATAAACATAAGAATTAAAGATGAGTTTACCCTCTACTTTAGTACAGTATCCAACGCTATTTTTAGGGGGTGAACCCGCAGCCGGAGGCGGTTTACCCCCTCTGGCAATGACAGATTGCCGGGCCAAACCTGACTCGGTATTTTTTAAGAATTCCCTTAGCAAGTTTTTCTGCGTACTCAACGGCTAAATGGCCCCTCTCCACGTTAGCTTTTTCTGTGTTATCGTTACGTTATTACGTAACACAGGCTGCTTTTGAGAACGTCGTAATCTGGGGGCGGGCTTTTTAAGAGGATTATTGCGCGGGGCAGTCACCCGGTACAGATGAAAGGATTTAAATATCAGTGAGTTAAATAAAAAAGGGTTGCAACACTTCATTAAATAAGCCGCTGCTGATGTCCGAATGACGTCGGACAGGGCCGAAAGAGTTCAGCAACGCATTGCCCTCGGCCTTCGCCTGGCAAAGTGTAACCCCAGGTAAAAAAGTTTTAAATTCATGCATTTCTGGCGATCTGGCCGTTGGGATTGACTACGCTTATAAGCGTTCGACCCTTGCCCATTTATTTAAGGAAAAATCATGAAAAAACTAACAATTATCGCTGTCGCTGCCGGCCTGTTTCTGACCGTGAGCGCGCAGGCTGAAGCAAAAGGCTGCCTGAAGGGAGCAGCCGTGGGTGGCGTAGCGGGTCATGTTGCGCATCATCATGGCGTAGCGGGTGCAGCAGCAGGCTGCGCGGTCGGCCACCACATGGCCAAAAAGAAACAGAAAGAGGCCGACGCTCAGCAGCAGCAGCAGCAGCCACAAAAATAAACGCGAAAAGATCGCCTTTAACGGGAAAAAAGCCTGTAGGCGGTACTAAAAAAATCGCCGCCTGATAAGCGATAAAAAGCCCGCTTAAAAGCTTAAGCGGGCTTTAAAATTGTTGGCAAAACGCAAAAGGCCGCCTTCTTGCCGCCCCGGTACGTTATTCGTTGCCCCACTGGTTCAGGAAGGTGGCGATTTCATCAATGCGTTCTTCGCTGATACCGGCTTCGCTGGCCATCTCTTGCTGCGCATCCTCGTCGATCTCTTCGTTATTTGCCAGGCGGTCAAGCAGTAGCTGGAAATAGCGCGCCACAGGCTCACGCTCCGACTCGCTTACCGGCTTTGTCGATTCTGTCGAATACTCATCTGCGATGTCATAAAATTTGATCGGTACTTCTTTCATTAGCTGTCCCCGGAAATTTAGGTCTGTTTGGGCGTTGCCCATAAGGGCTGATGTAAATACTATCACTTTTATTTTATTTTTTTGTTATCCGTGCAGCGCTGCGGCCAGCTCGCCAGCCCGCTGAAAATGGGGTATTATCCGCAGCCCTTCTCCAGACGGCAGCCTGATGTCCACCCTTTTCGATTCCTTTATTGCCCCGCCCTGTTATGAAGAGATAGTCACGCTCTGTCAGGACGAACACCTGCTGCTTATTAACAAGCCTGCCGGGCTGCTCAGCCTTTCCGGAAAAAACCCGCAAAACCTCGATTCGGTGCATTACCGGCTGGTCGCGCTTTTTCCCGGCTGCACGCTGGTTCACCGCCTTGATTTTGGCACCTCCGGATTAATGGTCGTCGCCCGCAATAAGGCGATCAATGCCGCTCTCTGTCAGCAGTTCAGCCAGCGCACGGTGAGTAAAGCCTATACCGCGCTGCTTTGCGGACATTTGAAAGACGATGAAGGGGTCATAGAGGCGGCGATAGCCAAAGATCCGGCGCTGTTTCCGCTGATGTCGATTTGCCCGATAAAGGGCAAGCCCGCTCGCTCCCGCTATCGGGTCATTGAGCGCTTTTATCACGAGGCAGAAAATAAGACGCTGTTGCCGCTGTCGCGGGTAGAGCTTATTCCGGAAACCGGGCGCACCCACCAGCTACGCATCCACTGCCAGCAGCTGGGGCACCCTATTTTAGGCTGCGATCTGTATGGCGGTCGCCTGCTGCCGGGAACGGAACAAACGCCGAGGCTGATGTTACACGCCAGCGAGCTGCATTTTGTGCATCCCGTCAGCGGGAAGCTGATTAAAGCCCGCTGCCCCTGCCCGTTCTGACCGCCGCCGAGAGGACTCTTGCTCAGTATGCTGGTTGGGAAGTCTGGCGTCGGGGTCACTTACCACAACGCCAGTAAAAAAACCGGCGTTGGTTGCCTACCACATTAAATCATCGGGCACTTTGAAATCTGCGTAAGGATCGTCTTCGTCCTGCTCTTCCTGACTCAGCGCGCTGTTTAATACGATGCTGGTTGCGTCTCGCTGCGCGATTTTATCGGCTACGCTGGCAGGGATAATAGCGTATTCGCTTTCGCCACTGGCGTTAACAGCCAGGCGAGCAATGGCAAGGCGACCGTTAATCAGCTGCGTTTGCGTCGCCTTATCAACTTCGATTTTTTTAATCAGGTTATTGTCGGTGAAGTTAAAACCTATATTTCCTCTTGAAATATCGATTTTATTCATTTCAATCAGCTGCTTCACCTGCGCCTTGTACTCTTTCGACAGCGCAGCCTGTTTTTGCTGCTCGTTCAGCAATTTATCGCGCTCAAGCTGGGCTTTTTTATTCTCTTCTACCGCTTCTCTTGCCTCACGCGCCTGCACGCGTGATTTTTTGGCCGTTTTCTGAACCTTAGCCATTTTTTTGCTGGTGACTAATCCAGCTTTAAGCATCTGCTCTTGTAGAGTAAGTTTTGTCATCTTCGTTAAACCTGTTGCATGATGGCCGGGATTTTACCGTAACATCCACGTCTGCCTTATTTTCCGAGCAGTTTCACCGTGGCATCCACGTCAATTTCATCTTCCGAAAAGATCAACGTCGTTCCCTGGAAAGTGGTAATCGCCAGTTTTTTCAGCGAGCGCATTTCGCCAGGCTTAGTCTCTGATTTTGGCCGGATGCTGCCCATCAATACGCCTACCGAAAGCACCCCATTTTCTTTATCAATGCGGGTATCGGCCGGAACTTCCTCATGGTAAACCAGGAAAGACTTGATCGCGGTAAGCTTAAGGCGCTCGCCTGCGATATAGATGTATTTGCTTTCCGGCACCACTTTTACCGCATAAGCCGATAAGCCTTTGCTGTTAGTGGTAGGTTCAAACGTGACCGCCGCATCTTTCTTGATCAGATCAGGATTGGCGACCTTAATCACATGAAAATAACGGTTGTCGCCGTTTTCATCTTTGATAAATCCAAAGCCTTTATCTTTAAACCAGGTTGTGATCGTTCCGTTCATCACCATTGCTGCCCGTATCGTTTATCTACTCAATTTTCGTGACGCGCAGTGTAAAACACAATGCCTGCGCAGACCACGCCTTTGGTTCAGGTCCCGACGAGAAATTTTTGCCAGGCGAGGAGATGGCGGCTAATGCCCGTACAGCGGTCCGGAGATTTATCTGCTGCTAAACGGTCTTTCCGGCAAGGCCACCGGTGACGAGTCTGTGCTACCAGCGAACCGGCCACGAAAAGCCTGCTCGCTGGCATAGTCCCTGTACCGGATTAACGGGTTGCCGTGTCGTCCAGCTCGTTTAAGACAATCTCTTTTGCCGGCAGCGAGGCGAGCTTGTCCTGATAGTCGGCTGACAGATCGGGCAGGCTGGTAAACTGGCCATCCAGAAAAAGGAAGTCTGTTTTACCGGCAATATCTTCCAGCGCTTCGCTTTCCGTGTTCAGTCCTTCGCCCTTTTCGCTGTTGCCATCCATTAGCCAGGAAATTTTGCCCGCTTCACGGGTAAAGGTTCCCAGATCGACGACGTGGCCATCAATATTCTGGGCAAGGATGTGGCCCTCACAAAGGAATAACAGATAGGGCATGCGGTCCCGCTTGCTGGTTTCAGCCATAGTAATCTCCTGGTCGTTTTCTTTACGCTGACAACGGACAGCGCATTGAGAACATCAAGTATAGGTTCTGATTCTGCCATCCGTTTTAACGGCAACTCAGCACGAGACGGCAGAAGATAACTTTGATTCCTCCATAGCCGCAGATGCTAAGGCTGCCACGTTAGTACGGTGTGGACTTACAGCAGATCCTCCCAGGTCATAACCAGCTTTGCCGGTAGCGGATCGGCCAGCAGCGCGGCGTCCGGCTGCCAGCTGTCCCAGTCGCGGAAAGCGGCAAAGTCGAGACCGGTGAGTTTTTCCAGCGAGCTGACCGTCACGCGATAAGCATCAACGTTGGGCGCGGATTCCGCCTGTGCCTGCGGCAGTATGCGACGCGGCGTGTCGAGCAGCTTATCCTGGCTGACCAGCAATGCCGTCGCCTGCGGCTTGCCCTGGGGGCCGATGCGCAGCACCACCTTCCAGAACATCAGCGGCACCGACCAGTCTGCGTACTGCCTGGCCTGATCGTTCAATACCGGCCCGGTCAGCACGCTGATCTGCTTTTTAGTGACCAGCACGCCATATTCCAGAATATAGCGCTCGACGCCCTGCCAGTACTGCTGGCTCTGATTGAACAGGTAATGCTGCTGCGAGCAGTTGGTAAAGTGGAAGGTATCTTTATTAGCCCGCACCGCTTCGGCTGCGGTTCCCCAGGTAGGATCGCTACGGCGGGTAAGATGGCCGCGATCGAACCAGCGGCTGTACTCGCTATAGAAAGCCTGGCCGGTGACGTAGCGGCTGTCGATGCGGCTGTCTTCGTACCAGCTATCCCCTTCCGGTAGCAGCGAGGGCTGGCCGTTTCCGCGATCGATATTGATATAGCGCGCGCCGTCGATATTAACGGCGCTGAAAAAGGCCAGCCGCCGTTCGGCGTTCATAATCAGTGAAAAGTGCTCATAGTTAAGCAGCGCCGCCGTGCCCTTGCTGCCGTCGCGCAACGGAGCCACTTCGGCTGCACGAGGAGCGACAATGTCGGCCAGGTTAATCGGATGTCCGCCCAGAAAATCGGCCTGGAAGCCGTCGCGATTGCCATAGTTGGCGTCCGGTGCGGCTGCGCTGGCTACCGTACGCAGCGGCGTGACGTCAGCGGTTAGCGCCTGCATTAGCTGTGCCTGCATGGCGGCGTCCAGCTGCGGCAGTTCGCCCTTCAGCCAGTCGGTTAACGCGCTGATGCGGATGCCTTCGTTAAGCCATTCGCCATTGCTTTCCACGCTGCCATGATGCAGCGCAACCAGCTGCCAGCTGTCGTTAAAGACCGGCGCGCCAGATGAGCCGCCCTCGGTGTCGGCTTCATAGTGCAAAAACTGTTCGTGACGTGCCAGCAAGGTGTTATTGCGTAGGGTAACCTGCTGCGGCGCGCCGCCGGGATGATGGATCAGATTGAGGCTGATACCCAGCGCATGCTTATCGTTGCGATCGCTCAGGTTAAGAGGAACAGGATTTTCGCCGCTTCCGCTGAGCGCTTCGCCCAGCGCGACCAGCGTACAGTCAAAGCTTTCCGTTGGGCTGGTCAGCCAGAAGCGTTCCGGATCGATACTGTACAGAAGGCCGTCAGCAATTGCGCCCGTTTCGCTCTGGTGATAACCAAACTGTAGGGTGATCGCCCCCTGCTTTGGCGGTTCCGGCAGCAGATGGTGATTGGTAACAAACAGGCCGCCATATGTTAAAAAGCCGCTGCCTTTTGGTACGCTGTCTTCGCGCACCAGCGCCACGGCCCGCGCCGCGCTCAATCCCTGTTGCAAAAAGGAGATCGGTAGCAGATCGTTGGTTTCACCGGTAATAATGCCCTGCCTGGCACGTTGCTGAAAGGCGTAACGCTGGGCGCGTCCTCGATCCGGCTCTGCCTGGCCGCCTTTTTTCAGGGCGGCGCGCGTTTGCTGCCGCTGCTTTGCGGTTAACGTCAGCCGCGAGGCGATTAGCTCTTTGCTTTTCATCCGTTTCTCCGTGGTAAAAGGTAAGCCCCTTTAACCATAGCCGCTGGTGATAAGCATGGTGTGACGGAAAGAATAGCCTGATGAAATTCGGCCACCCCTTTTTTTGCAAAAGTATCATAATTGCAGAGTATGAGCAGACGCGCAGCGGTTTTCAGACTGCGGATAAACCCGGGCATGGCTTTTTTGGTCATCAACGCTGACAATAACGTCCCCCGCGCTAATTGACGGACAGATAAGAGGTTATGACATGCAACAAGGACCACTCACGGCCGAAGAACTGGAATGGCTTGACGATATACTGGCGCAGTACGGCACTGACGACGCGGTGCTGGATGCATCTGAGCTGGACGGGCTGTTAACCGCCGTGCTCTCTTCGCCGGAGACCATTTCCCCTGAGCGCCTGCAGGTAATGATCTGGGGGGGCGAAAATCATTTTCCGGCATGGGATACGGTCGATCAGGAGCGCTTTAACGGGCTGGTGACGCAACATCTGAACGATATTGCCGAACGCCTGAAGGATTATCCGGAACAGTTCGAACCGCTTTTCGGCACCAGCAGCGTGGAAGATCTGGAAGTGACTATCGTGGAAGAGTGGTGCATCGGCTATATGCGAGGCGTCGAGCTGAGCGACTGGTCGGCGCTGCCGGAACATTTGCAGCCTGCACTACACGCCATCGCGCTGCACGGTCGGGAAGAGAATTTTGCCGAGCTGGAAAAGATGACGGCAGAAGAGTTTGAGCAAAGCGTGGAGTCAATCCGTCACGCCGCGCTTGAGCTGGCCGGTAACTGGCCGCTGCACTAGTGACAAAGCCGCGCTGCTGAAGGCGCGGCCTGCAAGGTTAAAGTGCACAGTTCATTCCAGTAGCTGTAGCGCAAGGTCAGGCGATAGCGGTTATTTTTCACCATAGCTCCTTGCGCGCAGCCAGCTGGTTTCAAAGCCGTAAAGCTGGCTGACGGGCAGCAGGGATTCCGTCATCCGGGAGGGATCGGGATACTCTTCCTGCGACACCGGCAGAGAAAGCCAGCCGGAAACAGCACTCATATATTTTCTGAAAGAAGCGAACAGTTTCATAACCTTCTCCTGCGATGCCGAAACAAGAATGCGATAGGGAAGATTTAAACGCAGGCGCGGCCAGGAGGGAAATACCATATTGTTCCGACTTTTGCCGGAAATCGGCTTTAGTTTTTTTATGGTATCCTTGCGGCTTCAGCCGTAAGGCTCTGGATTATGGATTGACTGATTTGCTATGCCCGCTATCGCCAAACGAAAAAACGATCCTGAAGGACTAAAAAAGCGCATTCTTGCCGGTGCACTGGCTACTTTTGCCGAGTTCGGCCTGCAGGGTGCGCGTATGGAACAGATTGCTGACCATGCCGACACCACCAAGCGGATGGTGGTTTACCATTTCGGCAATAAAGAGAACCTTTATATGGCCGTGCTGGAGCAGGTTTACCAGGCTATTCGCCAGCACGAAACCGGGCTAAACCTGTCCGAGCTGCCGCCGCGGCTGGCAATGCAGAAACTGGCTGAGGCCAGCTTTGACTATCACCTTTCCCATCCTGATTTTATGCGTCTGGTCTGTAGCGAAAACCTGATGCGCGGCCGCTATATCAGCCAGTCGGCACGGATTAAAGCACTAAACCAGAGCGCGCTCGACGTGCTGGAAGAGATTCTGTCGCGCGGCAAAGCCGCTGGTGTCTTTACCGCTCAGGCCGATACGATTGACGTGCATCGCCTGATCAGCAGCATTTGCACGCATAACGTTTCTAACCGCTACACCTTTAACACCCTGTTTGGCGGTGATGAAAGCGAGCAGCAAAGTATTGCCCGTAACCGCCAGCTGGTCGTCGACGCCACGCTGCGCTATTTGTGCCCTGAAGCAGTGCAATCTTGTACAATTAACAAATAAGTTGTACAACTTTTTTAGGGTAACAGCTATTGTTCCAGGGCGATTCAGCTACGCTTATTAAGGTTAATCGCTGAAGAACCCCCGCATTCACTTACTGACAGGCCTTATGCCAGGAGCTGCCAATGGCACGCCATAATCCCGGTTATCCACGCCGTAAGCCGGACATTGAAGAAGGCAAAATAGTGAACTGGGCGCAAAACGCCACGCTGGCGGACAGCCGTGCCGTTAGCGCGCCCCAAACAGAAGAAGAACTCTGCCGTCTCGTCGCTGCCAGCACGGGAAAAATCCGCGTGATGGGCAGCAAAATGTCGCCGGGCCGCATGCTTAAGCTGACGGCAGAGGGCGACACGTTGTTAGACCTTCGTCATCTGCGCGGCCTGATCGCCATGGACGATAACAGCGCGACCTTTGGCGGCAGTACGCCGATGCACGAAATCTATGAAATCCTGACTGCCGAAGGCAAAATGCTGCCCTCTTCGCCCGGCGTTATCGCCTCGCAGACGCTGGCGGGCGCGCTGGCCACCGGTACGCACGGTCAGGGACTGCAGCAAAGCTCTATCGCCGATGAGGCGCTGAGCATCCGCATGGTGCTGGCAGATGGATCGGTGATGAACTTTGACCGTAGCCATCCCGATTTTCATGCCGTCCAGTTAGGTATGGGCGTGCTGGGTATCGTTACCCAGGTCACGCTGCGCACTACTGCATCGCTGATTTATACCTGTTTTAAAAACGCGGTCAGCGGCGATACGCTGGAGCAAGACCTGCTGGACTGGAACCATAATTATGCGCTGAGCAAAGCCTGGTGGTTCCCTAATGAAAACCAGGTGCATGTCTGGGCCGCGCGCGAAGCCAATAGCGAAGAAATCGCGCAGTACCAGGCGAATAACCATGACCTGGTGAAGCAGGAAGAGACCAGCGATGCGATGAATGAAACCATCGAGCAAACGCTGGAGCATATGCGCAGCGATACCAAAATCGTTGACGAAAACGGTAAGCCTTTCCGCACCGTGACGCGCTTTAAAGATTTTTCGGACGTTACCGGCGACGTTTATCAGGTTTTTTGTCGCGGTATCGCCACGCCGCAGATCAACGTCGAGATCGGCATTCCGCTGGCACGGGCGGGTGAGGTCATTCGCAAGATCAAAGACTGGCATAGCGAAACGCAGCCGCATATGCACTACCCGATTATTCTGCGCTGTACCGGGCCTTCTGAGAGCTGGCTCAGCCCCTCATATGGCGCGGATACCTGCTTCTTTGGGTTTGTGGTTTATTACGCCGAAGACGGTTCGCTTTCTGAAGAAGGCGTGAGCTTCTTACAGGCGGTTGAAAAGATTTTAGCGGCCGAAGGCGGTCGACCACACTGGGGCAAATATTTTGACGAGGCGCTCTATAACTGGCCGGAAATTTATCCGCAGTGGCAGGCCTTCCGTCAGGCGCGTGAAATCCTCGATCCACAGCAGAAATTTACTAATGCGTTTACCGCAGAACTTTTTGAAGGAGAAGGCCAATGATGGCATGGGCAACCCTGTTAACGCAGCCAGGCTACCTGGCAGGCGTCAGGGCGCTAAACAGATCGCTTAAGAAAAGCGGCAGCCGCTACCCGCTGGTGGTAATGGCCACGGAAAATATCGACGCGCACGCCAGGGAAGTTCTGGAGAAAGAAGGCTGTCTGGTGCGCGAAGTGCAGCCGGTCAGCCCCGACAGCAACCTGCAACAGCACTACGCCAACGCGCGTTTTTCCGAAGTCTGGACCAAGCTGGCGGTCTGGCAGCTTACCGAGTTTGAGCGCATTGTGTTTCTGGATGCCGATATGCTGGTGATACAGAATATGGATGAGCTGTTCGGGATGCCGCTGGCTGAAGATCAGATTGCCGCCTGCCACGCCTGCCGCTGCAATCCAAATAAAATTGCCAGCTATCCAAAAAGCTGGACGCCGGAAAACTGTTTCTACAGCTACTGTCGCGGCCTGGAGCATACCGAACAGCCGGATGAAGTGGATAACTACCTGAACGGCGGCTTCCTGGTACTGCGACCGGATCGGGCGGTTTATGCGGATATGCTGCAAAAGCTGGCGGCGTTAAACGATCTGTCACGCTATCTGTTTGCCGAGCAGGATTTCCTGAACGAATACTTCCACCAGCGCTGGCAGCCGCTGCCCTATATCTATAACGCGCTAAAAACGCTGCCGTTCCAGCACGCTGCCATGTGGCATCTTTCTGAGGTGAAAAATATTCACTACATTATTGATAAGCCCTGGGAGAAGCAGCCCGACCCCGCTGACCGCTATTACGAGCTCAATAAAATGTGGTGGGATGTTGCTGAGTAACGCTTTAACCGGGTGAGGTTCCTCGCCCGTCGCCTTTCTCAATCGTTCAGCACACTACCACGTTGGTGGTGTGCGGTAGCGCCATCATCCGATCGCCGCAGGTGAAAATCAGATCTATCGGCTGTAAAGAGCTGTGCGCGCGCTCGCGAAGATAGCGTAAAACAGCGCTCGGCAAGCGCGGCGCAATGGCTCGTGGTTCGCGCAGTTCCGGGCCGCTAAGGCGTAACGTTAATCCACCGCTAAGCGCAGGCACTTCAATAACGACGGTGGTGCGGCTGTCATCGGGGGCAAACTGTTCAATGGCCATGTCGAAAGCGCCATGCAGCAGTGCCACCGGGGTAGCCATGTCCGCCGTCATGTTAGCGCCATAGCGCTGCAAATCTGCCAGCATGGCTTCGTCACTGAGCGAGCTGTCCAGCCAGAAAGGCGTTTTTCTGTCCACCAGCGTCATCAGCACCGCCGTTGCCGCTGGCGAAGCGTTGCCCCACGCGGGCAGCTGTGGCAGAGCAACTTTGCTGCCGGGTTCGCTGATGGCTTTTAAAATCAGGCGAAAAGCGCGCTGTGAATCACCAAACGCGTGGCTAAAACTGGCAACCAGAGTCATCATATTTTCCTTAAAAAACAAAAACCGCACGGGTCGCGGCCAATAATTAATTTAGCTTGCCGAAAGAGTATGACAACATTGTGAAAAGCGCATGGCGAAACAGTGAATTTCCAACGCGAAAATGAATTTTAAGCTTTATCCGGTGTTAAAAACAGCTGGCGTTCACGCTGTCTGCGCGGCAGCAGCAGGTCAACCAGCCTGCCCGCCTTTTTCCATAACAGAAAAGCATCGGCAGCTTCCTTATAGGCTTTGTCATTGAGCTTCTTTTTAACAGTGGAATGGGCAAATGCCGAGACGCCAATATTAAAAATCAGGCTACACAATGCGTCATACTGATTTTGCGTCAGAGGAACGCTAACGTGCTGTGCAATAGCTTTTTCGACCGTAGCCAGATCGCTGCGCAGCAGCTCGCTGGACTGTGCTTCGCTGATAGCCATGCCCTGGCACACGGCGGCTCCCTCTACGCAACCAGTATGGCCTACCCCAATAGTCGGTATCCCTACTGAATCCAGGTAGCCCGTTAGTTTTTCACCCTCTTCATTTTTAATAAAGCGAATGCCGCTGTCGCTGATAATCATATCTTCCTCTTTTTTAAGTTAATTGTTATCCTGGCAGAAAGTAACCGCAGATATTTCCCATATTGCTACAAGAATAATAAAAGCTACACGTATTAAAAATGCAGCAAACTACCAAGTAGCGATTAACTCTGCCGTACCACCCTGCTTTTTATTTTAATTAACGCGATAACACTACTCAAACCCAATAATTAAATCACAGCATGCAATAAATACCATCTTGCTGTTCCATATAATTTAAAATTTTAAGAAGCACTATTGATGCAGGAAAAATAACATTAGCTGCTTAAATTTCCCCCACTAAAATATCTGGCAAAAAAAAGCCATCGAGAATTTAGTCGATGGCTAAATTAAATGCTAATTAAACGCCTTTTAAATAGAAAACAACAATTCGTAATGGTTAACCAGTAATTGGCTTCAGCTCAATCGCATAAGCCTGGCCGTTAACCATAACGCGCAGACACTCTTTAGTCGCGCCTACCGCACTGGTGCTCACTAAGCGGCCACGCATCAGCAGATCGTTGTTGCTGTTATAGCCATAGCCAACCCGCTCAGAGCCTTCCCAGTGCTGCAAAAACGCGGTATCCGGCAGTGCGTCCAGCGCGGTGGCCTCATCGCCGGTTATCTGCGTGTAAGATTTAACGAAGCGGAAATGCACGCCGCGCGTGAAGCGGTCAAAGCAGTTGGTCGTCAACAGCGCAATACAGAAACCGGTATATTTAGCCAGCTTGACGTAAACTTCCGCCGTGTTGGTTGCCGTCTGCTTCAGCACAACGCGGGTAATGGGACAGGAGCCTTCAGCCGCCCATGAGGTAACCAGGTTGCCGTTAACGTTCTGGATAGAAATTTTTGCTTCACCTTCTGGCGTACGGGTTGAGTAGTCAGTCTGGGTTGAGGTTACGTTCAGCGTTTGCGAAGAGCCAATAATCTGCATTCGCAGCACGGTCGACCATTCCGGCACTTCAACTACGCCCACTTTGTACCAGGTTTCGCGGTCGGCACGGTTATCCATCCGTTCCGGTGCGGTAACATATTGATAGTTAAGCGAACCCTCAATTTTAACACCGTGATTTTCAAGGAAAAGCTGGCCATCTTCATAAGCAGAGAGCCAGCGCTCGCCAGAAGCAGTACGATCCAGACCGTGCGTGCCATGCACGTTCAGCTGCGTAGAAACAATACGTGAATGGTAGCATGTCAACGGGCTGCCGTTATTTTCAAGACTTAAGCCGGTGATAGTCCACTGGCCGTTAGAGATATCGCCAGGGAATTCGGTATGTTCAATCCAGCCGTTGTGAATAAAGCACTGCGTGGCGCGCGGCAGATCGAGCATCGGCGCTTTACTGCCGTACTGCACGTTAAAGTTGCTTAGCTCAATAGCGGTAAGGTGATCCCACGCGCCTTCCGTGCGGCCTGACCAGCGGCCGTAAATCACGGTTTCGCTACATTGACCGGCATACCACTGGTCGATTTTACAATCCAGCGTGTCGATCAGATCCAGTGCCCGTCCACCCAGGTTCATAAAATGCATCGCGGTGACGCGTAAAAACTGGCCGCCATCAATGATGTTCTTAAAAAAGCCTTTGGTTTTAGTGTTGTCCTGACCGTTGACGATAAGGCCACTGATATAGGTCCAGCGAGCCTTCACGGTAAACATCACCTCGCCGTTTTTCTGGTCGGAAAAGAGACGGGTAACCGGGAAATAACCGAAGTTAACGTGCGCGCCGCTAAGACGGAAACGGCTGACCTCAGTAGCGGAAATATCAAATTTAGAGAGAAAGAAGTTACCGGACGGGAAACGAATACCGACATTTTCATGCGGGCGGGTATTGGTGGCTTTATCCAGAATGCGGGTCCAGTTCCACATGCGGGTAACCGCGGTCAGACAGTCGGTTTTTCCATCCGGGATGGCACCAAAGTCAACCACCGTCACGCCAGATTTATCGGTAATATAGCGTTTCCAGCGGGCGCCGCCGGCCGTCACAATAGTCAGGCCAAAATCTTCTGCCGTGGTTTTATCATTCAGATCGCAAATAAAGAAGCCGCCGCCATGGCCTGTGCCTGCGCTATAAGAGAGAACGACCACCACTTCGCCGTGCACATTGGGTTCCAGCGCGCGTAATTCATCAATTGACTGAACGGTGGCAAAGCTTCCCCCATTTGTTTCACCCGCGGCGGAATATATTATTTTATCGAAATCAATACTTTTACCGTTTTTATCAACAACGTTTAGATTTTTGGTTACTTCATTTAACTTAAGCTGATGACTTGTTAAATCTTCCTGGCCATTGTCATTAGAACCGCTCATTTAAATCCTCTTAATTAATTTTATATTATGTGATGTTTTCATTTTTTGAATAGGTGCAAACTTGATCTTACAAATATGCAATATTTTTACTGGAAAACGCCGCGTTAACGCTATTTTTCACTGGCTATTTTCGGTTGGGCAGAATAATAACTGTGGGTAGAGCTGACAATTTTAAAAATTAAGGCTTACATGCAAAAAATAGCATCTCAATGATAAGACAAATAAAAAGCCCTTTTTTTCGTCAATCCCCCTTATCCAGACCTTTCGTAAGTATGCTATATTTTTCATAAATTTACGTTAAGTTAACAGTTGTTAAACGCTCTGGAGGTTTTATGTTTCTGTCGTCAAACTTAAAATGCTTTATTGTTTTAGCGAAAGAAAAGTCTTTAAAAAAGGCTTCTGAGATACTCTTTGTCACCTCTTCGCCAATTTCCCGCCGCATAAAAATATTAGAAGATGAATTAGGGTTTAAACTTTTTTCCCGTACCGACCATGATTTCACCCTGACCAAAAAAGGTCTTGAGCTTTATGAAAAGGTCATGCCTTACTACAATAAAATGTCAGAACTGGAAGATTATTTTTCACAAAGAAGAACCAATCTCAATATTCGCCGGGGATTAATGATAGGTGTAGAAAATTTAAATCCCTTTTTGTTTAACCTGCTGGTAAAAACCAGAAAAAAAACCGAAAGCGTCTCCTATTGCTCATGTCATACCAGCAACTCTGTTGAATCACTGTTGTCCGGCGAAATTCACGGTATTATTTCTCATCGAGAAATCAGTGATAGCGGTATTTTGTCGATGAGTTTTTTCAGCGAGGCCGCCTGCTATCTCTATTCAAAAAAAATTTCGGATTATAATTTATGCGAAATGAAAAACGTGCCGGTTATCATTCCAAACAATGGCTTTTATGAGCACTACGTCAAAAATGCGCACGCAAAAATACTTACCGTCTGCCCTACCGCGCAGGTTATTATTGTGGACGATATAGCGGACTATTTATCCCTGATAGACAATGGCGAAGCTGTTGGACTTATCAGCGAATCCATGGTCGATTTTTATAAAAATAAGTTCGATTTTTTCAATAGCTTAAGTTACAAAGTTGACTCTCTGTTCCCGGAACTTAAGACCTATATCTATTATTTAAAAGAGCGTGAAGTCTCTTTAAAATATGCGCTGGAAACGGTTGACGAAGTTAAAGCCATTGCGTAAAGCCAGGGGACAGGATGTCCGGTTTTATCCTCGCTCGCTGATGTTTACTTCTTTAGCAAGACGCTTTGCGTCATCTGAAAAATCCAGGCTACACGCGCAGGCGCAAGGGAAACATCCTGCCATCGCTTCAGGATTTTTAATCATTCCATCCACTCTGAAGCCCCGTATACAGACCAGAGAAGACATAATTAGCACCAGCTATAATAAATGTGGGGGCAGTACAATTAAGGAAAAGTGCAATAAAAGCAGGGTAACTTTAAGCAGGAAGTATCTCCGACAACCCTTTACAGGCTGCCAGAGCATAAGTTCAAAGCTCGACTGTCTGGCGGGAAATAAGCGAACGCAGCGGGACGCTACTTTTAATAACGGGGGATTTTATCACTATATAACTGAAGTATTTATCGATACCCACCTTAGCATCCAGTACGCCTTCAATCACTTCCTGATAATGCTCAATACTGCGGGTGATAAAACGCAGCAGATAATCATACCCGCCGGTGATCAGGTGACACTCCATCAGTTCATCTACTTCACGAATAGCATTTTCAAAACGCATAAAGTCTTCACGACGGTGGCCTGACAGCGTGACCTCAGTAAAGACGGTCACTGAATCGGTTATTTTAGGTAAATTAACATGTGCTTCATAACCGGTGATAAAACCCGCGGTTTCCAGACGTTTTACGCGTTGCAGGCAAGGGCTGGGAGAAAGCCCAACGGCATCGGCAAGGTTCACATTGCTGATACGACCATCCTTTTGTAGCTGTACCAGAATGTTGATGTCGATGCGGTCCAGTTTCATTAAGCCGTTCATAACACCCCTCATTGCTACCAGTTTGTCAGTAAGATGGGTATAGCATGCTTCCTGCTGGCTACGCCAGCGCCCTGCTATACCGTTATCTTACTATGCCAGTAACCGCAACAAGAAGGCCGCCTAACCAAGCCTGCCGGTCGCGCGCGCCAGCGCGATATCCACAATATGCAACGCTTCTTCCAGCTGGGAGTCGGTGGTCACCAGAGGTGCCAGAAAACGAATGGTATTACGCTGTACGCCGCATTTAATCAGCAGCACGCCTTCCTGACAGGCCGTATCAAGGATTTTTTGCGTCAGCGCGGCATCCGGCTTGCCCGTATCGATATCGATAATTTCTACCGCGCGCATAAAGCCAATGCCGCGCACGTCGCCGATACAGGCATATTTTTCCGCCAGCTGCACCAGCCGCGCATGAAGCTGTTCGCCAAGCTGGTTAGCCCGCGCCAGAAGATTTTCCTGTTCAAAGATTTCCAGTACTGCCAGTGCAGCCGCGCAGGCCAGCGCGTTGCCGCCGTAGGTGCCGCCAAGCCCGCCAGGCAGCGGCGCATCCATAATATGCGCTTTGCCGGTCACGCCGGAAATCGGCAGGCCGCCGCCCAGGCTCTTGGCAACGGTAACCAGATCGGGCTGTACGCCGCTGTGCTGGAAGCCAAACATTTTGCCGGTGCGGCCAAAGCCGGTCTGCACTTCATCACAAATCAGCAGGATGCCGTGACGCTCGGTAATGTCGCGCAGCGCCTGCATAAATGTTGGCGTTGCGGGCAGAAAGCCGCCGTCACCTTGCACCGGCTCAATAATTATCGCCGCGACGCGTTCCGGCATAATTTGCACGGCAAATAGCGTGTCCAGCGCCTTCAGGCAGTCCTGTTCGCTGATTTGATGATACGCATTCGGAAACGGCACGCGATAAATGTCGCCGGGGAAAGGCCCAAAATTCTGCTTATAGGGCTGACTCATTCCTGTTAGCGTACAGCCCAGCAGCGTGCGTCCATGAAACGCGCCGTCAAAGGCGATGATGCCCGGACGGTTGGTATGGGCACGGGCAATTTTTACCGCATTTTCTACCGCTTCTGCGCCGCTGGTAAAAAAGACGCTTTTATATTTTTCGCCCTCGCCGACCAGCTGGTTAAGCCGGGTAGCCAGTTCGATATAGCCAGGATAAGCGGCCACCTGAAAACAGGCGTGCGTAATCTGCTGTAGCTGTCTGGTGACCGCAGCCACCACGGCCGGATGATTATGGCCAACGTTCAGCACGCCAATCCCCGCCACGAAATCCAGATAGCGGTTGCCTTCCACATCCCAGACCTCCGCGCCCTTTCCTTTGGCAATCACCAGCGGATGCGCCGTCACCACGCCGCGCGGCACCTGCTCTTCGCGCGCGTCCAACAATAAGACGTTATCGGTAATGGCAGATTCTTCAATAAGCAAATTGTGCATCTCTTTTCCTCATAGCCTGAAAGCTAAAGTATCGCAACCGGCCGCCTGCCGCGGCTGCCGTATTGGCGACGGCGGCGGCATTCGCTGTTGAAAAGCGGGTGAAATGACGAATTAAATTTTTAGCGGCAGGGCTGCCCTGACAACTTCGCACAGCCAGCCCACGCCGTAAGGAATAACCGCATCGTTAAAGTCGTAGGCGGAGTGGTGAAGCGGGTAGCTTTCTGCCGACCCCAGCCACAGATAGGCGCCTGGCAAAGCCGCCAGCATAAAAGAGAAGTCTTCTGAGGTAAGCGCCGGATGAGCCGCCACTGAGGCACTGAGCCCGGCCTGTTGCGCCGCATGCAGCGCCAGCTCTGCTTCGGGAGCGCTGTTAACGGTAGCAGGATAGTAGCGCCGGTAGTGGATGTCCGCCGTCAGGCCATGGGCGGCGGTAATATGCGTGGTTATCTCACGCAGACGCTTTTCCATGATGTCCTGTACCGTCGGGCTAAAGGTACGGACGGTGCCGGTGATGCTGGCTTCTGCCGGGATCATATTGTGGGAAAAGCCGCCCTGAATACGCGTCACCGTCAGCAGCGCGGATTCACAGGGATCGATGGCGCGGGCAACGATGGTATTCAGCTGCACCACCAGCTCGCTGGTCGCCAGCAGGGTATCCGCCGCAAGATGGGGCTGCGCGGCATGTCCCCCGCCGCCTTTCACGGTGATATCAAAGCGGTCGGCGGCGGCCATAATCGCGCCGGGCCGGGTTTGCGCGCTACCCAGCGGCAGCTCCGGCCAGTTATGTAACGCATATACTGCCTCACAGGGAAAACGCCGGAACAGGCCATCGTCAATCATCGCCTGCGCGCCGGCCAGCCCTTCTTCCGCAGGCTGAAAGATAAAAATGACCGTCCCGTCAAAGTCTTTTGCCTGAGCCAGCGCCCGTGCCGCGCCCAGCAGCATGACGGTATGGCCATCGTGGCCGCAGGCATGGCAACAGCCCTGATGCTGGCTCTTCCACGGCTGCAGGCCTGCATCCTCCATGGGCAGCGCGTCCATATCGGCACGCAGGCCAAGAGTTTTTTCGCCCGTACCGCGCCGCAGCACGCCGACTACGCCTGTTTTGCCAATGCCGCGATGAACCTCGATATCCAGCGCGGCCAGAAAGTCCGCCACGATGCCTGCCGTTCGGTGTTCGGCAAAACCCAGTTCAGGATGCGCGTGCAGATCGCGCCGCAGCGCGATTAAATCGTCCATCAGTATCCTCGCTCTCGCTCAATTAGCCCGTGCATCGGCTCGCCGCGTTCGAAACGGCGGATGTTTTCCAGCAGCGCCGTTAACGCGCTTTCCGGCTGCGCCTGGCTGGCAATATGCGGCGTTAGCCAGATGGCCGGGTGGTGCCAGAAAGGATGGTCGCCCGGCAGCGGCTCTGGTGAAGTTACGTCAACCACCGCCGCAGCAAGCTGTCCGCTCTCCAGCGCATCCAGCAAATGTTGATGATTAAGCTGTTTGCCCCGGCCAACCTGCACCAGCGAAGCACCCGGCGGCAGCTGGCTGAACAGGTCGGCATTCAGGATGCCCTCGGTCGCCGTGGTTAACGGCAGCAGGCAGATCAGAATATCGCTGCGCGCCAGAAAAGCGTTGAGCTGCTCCGTGCCGACAAAGCTGGTAACGCCTGCAATCTGTTTTGGCGTTCGGCTCCAGCCCGCGCAGTCAAAGCCCAGCGCCAGCAGCGGTTGCAGTACCGCTTCGCCCAGCGTGCCGACGCCCATCACGCCAATACGCCGCCGCGCGGCTGGCAGTGATGAATGATCCAGCCACTGTTTTTCGCGCTGCTGGCGGAAATAGCGCGGCATCTCGCGGTGCAAACCCAGCACGGCAAAGGTGACGTATTCCACCATCCCCTGGGTGAGGCCTGGCTCAATCATGCGCACTACCGGCAAATCCGGCGGCAACGCGGCATAATCGAACTGCTCGGCGCCCGCGCCAACCGAAAACAGCACTTTCAGCGAGGTATAAGGCCGGAGATCTTCCGGCGGCTGCCACGCAACCAGATACTCAACCTCTGCCGGGTCGCCATCGTCAGGCCACTGGCGAAAGTGTGCCTCCGGTGCCCTCTCCGCCAGTAATTCTGCCCAGATGCGCCCTCGTTCGGGTTCTGACTTATAGAGAATATTCATGCCAGCGCCTGGCTCATTAAGCCAAACGCCAGCACGCCCTGCGGCTGCCAGGGTTGCCCTTTATACATGATGGCGGAGGCATCAACCTCCGCTAAGCCCAGCGAGGTCAGCCAGGCCGCCAGGCCGTAGGCGCTATCGGTATCAATACGCACAAACTCCCCCTCCAGCCCCTGTAATAATTCGCTGACCAGAACTTTTGCCTGAGCGACATCGCGACAAACGATCGGCCCGATAACATAGCCGTGGCCGGAGCGGCGTAAACCGGCAAAACCACTTATGCTGCCCTGCTCTTCCAGCACGAGCAGACGTCGGGCGTTGGCATACAGGTTATCAAGCAGTAAAGGCCGCCGCATGCCGTGCGCTTTGCTTTCCAGTTCGCTAAGCCGTGCCAGATCTTCCTGTTGCGCTGGCCGCAGCCTTTGCGAGGCGGCAGGCGCAATACGTTCAACCGTCGCCAGCGCTCGGCATTGATGCTGCACCAGCAGCCCGCTGGTGGCAAAACCCAGTTTTTCATACAGTCCTTTGCCTTTAACCGTTGCGTGCAGGCGAAGCTGATGCCCTTCCAGCTTTGCCAGCGCGGCCTGCATTAACGCTTTGCCAAAGCCTTTTCCCTGCGCTTTATCAGCCACTATTACCAGGCCGATGGTCGCGTAGTCGCCCCAGCGCCAGTAAAGCGTGGTGCCCAGCAGCTCGCCGTTTTCAACCAGCGCCAGCCCTTCGCCCAGCGCCAGCGCCTGCTGCCAGTCTTCACGGCGATGCGGCCAGCCAAGCGCCTGCGTCAGCGCCACGGCCTCATCAAGATAGTGCTCGCTCATGGTGGTAATCGTCATATTTTCCTCTCTTTCAGCCACCCGCTCTCGTCTGCGAAGCTGGTGCAGCAAGGCCATCGGCAATCTCGTTATGTTCATCAAGCCAGCCCTGGCGTAGTTCCGGCACGGCACGCTTCAGCCGTTCGTAATAGAGTTCGCTTGAAGGTTTATCGTAGTCGGCGCGCGCCACCTGCGTCACCATCCTGCCATTTTTCACCACCAGTATCTGGTCGCAAACCGAGCGAACGGCGTGCAGGTCGTGACTGATAAAAATAACCGACAGGCCAAGCTCGCGGCGTAGTTCGGTGATCAAATCCAACACCGCCGCCGCCACGACGGTATCCAGCGCCGAGGTAACCTCATCACACAGGATCAAATCAGGTTCCGCGGCCAGCGCTCTTGCCAGATTGATACGCTGCTTTTGTCCGCCGGAAAGCGACCACGGACGGCGATGCAGTACGGAACGCGGCAGCCTGACGAGCTCCAGCAGCTGCGCCATTCGTTGGTTCAGCGCCGCGCCGCGCAGGCCGTGAAACAGCTTCAGCGGCCTGGCCAGAATGGTGGCCACGCTGTGCGCCGGATTCAGCGCCGTATCGGCCATCTGGAATACGTACTGAATGCGCCGCAGTTCGTCTTCAGAACGCTGACGCATTTCGCTCGCAATATAGTGGCCGTTAAACAAAATATGCCCGGAGGAAGGCGCATTCATTCCGGCGATAGCGTGCGCCAGCGTGGTTTTGCCAGAGCCGGATTCGCCGATAATGCCCAGCGCCTGACCGCGGTAGAGCCGCAGATTGATATCGTGCAGAACGGGGATCTTCGGCTGCCCTTGTGCATTAGTCGGGCCGTAACCGGCAAAGAGGTCGCGCACTTCCAGCATTGGTTGCAGCGCGGCCTCTTCCGGCCGCCACGGGCTGGGGCGCATCTTTTGCTGTGCCGCGGCCAGCAGCTGATGGCTGTATTCCGTCTGCGGCGCGCGCAGCAGATCCGCCGTGCTGCCGTATTCGGCAATCGCCCCTTTCAGCAGCACCAGAATGCGGTCGGCCATCTGCGCCACCACGGCCAGATCGTGACTGACGTAAATCGCGGTCATGCCGCGCTGGCGCACCACTCGTCGAAAGGTTTTCAGCACTTCGACCTGGGTTGTAACGTCCAGCGCGGTGGTCGGCTCATCTAAAATCACCACTTCCGGATCGCCAATCAGCGCCATCGCGGTCATCAGGCGCTGTAGCTGGCCGCCGGAAACCTGGTGCGGGTAGCGCAGACCGATCGTTTCCGGTTCCGGCAGCGCCAGCTCGCGAAACAGCTCGACCGCCTTTTTTTCGGCTTCGGCGCGGCTCATAATTTTGTGGATTACAACCGGCTCTACTACCTGATCGAGGATTTTCATCGCCGGATTAAAAGAGGCGGCGGCGCTCTGCGCGATATAGGCGACTTTGTTACCGCGAAACTGGCGTAGCTGCGCGGGCGTTTGCGATGTTACGTCGATACCGGCAACGTGAACGGTGCCCTGCGCAATCCGACAGCCGTGCCGCGCATAGCCCATCAGCGCCAGCGCAATAGTGGTTTTGCCGGAGCCGGACTCGCCAATCAGCGCCAGCACCTCGCCTTTCTGCACGGTGAAACGAATGTCGTCCACCAGCGAAATTTCCCGACCATCTTCGCCATGCGCAATCACGCGAAGATTTTCTACCGCCACCGTGGGGCGGGCAGTGTGTGGAGTGACCGTCATACCACCTCCTTCGCCGGGCTGAGCGGACGCATGGCCGGCAGGCTGTCGATAAACAGGTTAGCGCCGATAGTCAGGCTGGCGATGGCCAGCGCGGGCATCAGCACCGCCGGAGAGCCGTCGAACAATCCCTGCAAATTTTCCCGCACCAGCGTGCCCCAGTCGGCGTAAGGCGGCTGTACGCCAAGCCCCAGAAAACTCAGGCCACTGAGCAGCAGCACGATATAAACAAAGCGCAGGCCGAAATCGGTCAGCATCGGATGCAGCATGTTGGGCAAAATGTCGTGTACCGCAATATAAAAGCGGCTTTCGCCACGCAGCCTGGAGGCGCGAACGTAGTCCATCGATCGCAGGCTGGAAGCCATTGCCCATGCGATGCGGAACGCGCCGGGCCAATAGGTGAAAACGGCGGTAATGACCAGCATCGGTAACGAAGAGCCGAACACCGCCACGATCATCAGCGCCAGGATTTTGCCGGGCAAGACCAGCATCGCGTCGTTAATGCGACCCAGAACTTCCTCCAGCCAGCGCCCGGCGACCGCCGCTAACAGCGCCAGCAGCGTACCGGTCAGGCTGGCAAGCAGCGCCGCGCCAAGCGCCAGGCCAATCGAATAGCGCGCGCCGTAAAGAATGCGGCTGAACATGTCGCGGCCCAGATAATCTGTGCCAAACCAGAAAGCCTTGCTGAAGCCGCCAAACATTGGGCCAGCGCCGATATCCTCCAGCCTGTACGGTGCCAGCGCAGAGCCAAAAATCGCCAGCGCTATCCACAGCAGCGTAATCAGCAGGCCGGTTTTTCCCGCCGTGGTCAGCGAAAGAAAGAAACGGCCGGGGAGCGTGAGTGCGTTCATCAGCTTCTCCATTTGGGATTGAAGGCGAGAGTGAGGATATCGGCCAGCAGCAACAGCAGCAGATAACACCCGGCAAACAGCATCACGCAGAGCTGGACCACCGGCAGATCGCGATTGCTGACCGCATCGACCAGCTGGCTGGCCAGTCCCGGATAGCTGAAAATGCTTTCGATAATGATCACGCCGCCAAACAGATACGACAGGCTAAGCGAGATGGCGTTGGCAATGGGCCCAACGGCGTTAGGTAACGCGTGGCGCAGCATGGCTCGCAGCGGCGAAACGCCTTTCAGCAGCGTCATCTCCAGATAAGGGCTGTCCATCTGGTTGATCAAAGCAGAGCGGGTCATGCGCGCCATCTGTGCCACCAGCACGCAGCACAGCGTTAATACCGGCAGCGCATAGGTTTGCAGATAGCTGGCAAAGTTGAGCGCGGGCGTGCCGAGCGACATAGCGGGCACCCAGTGCAGCTTCACCGCAAAGACAATCACCGCAATCGTCGCCACCAGAAACTCCGGCACCGCCACCACCGCCATGGTGCCCAGCATCAGGCCGCGATCGAACAGCGAACCGCGCTTCATTGCGGCGGCCAGGCCAATCAGCAGCGCCAGCGGCACCGAAACCAGTGTGGTTATGGCCGCCAGCTCGAAGGTAGCGGGCATGCGCTGGGCTACCAGCTGCGCCACCGGCAGATGGCTGGCGAAGGACGTACCGAAATCGCCGTGCAGAAGGCCGCCGAGCCAGTGCAGATAGCGCAGCAGCAGCGGCTGATCCAGCCCCATCTGTTGACGCAGCGCCGCCACGGTTTCCGGCGTGGCGCTCTGTCCCAGCACCATTTGCGCCGCGTCGCCCGGCAGCAGGCTGGTGACAAAAAAGACCACCGCCGAGACGATCAGCAGCGTCAGCAGGCCCGAGCCGCAGCGTCGGGCAATCAGAAAAAGCAGGTAGCGGTTCATAGCCGTTCTCCGGTTGGATGGGGCAACGGGCCAGATAAAATCGCCAGGCAGCGCGATAAACGCCCGGCGGCCGCGCAACATTCAGGCCGCCAGCCAGGCGAACTCGTGAAAGCGATAGCCCATCATCAGACCCGAAGGCCAGGCTTCCAGCCCCCTGACTTTGTTGCTGTGGCCGTCCAGCGAGCTGATAAACGTCGGGATCAGCGTACCGCTGTGGTCATAGATCATCTGCTGCATATCGCCATACATCTGCTTGCGCTTCGCCTGGTCACGTTCGCCGCGCGCGGCCACGACCAGCTGGTCGAACTGCGCATTTTTCCATCCCGACTCATTATTCGGCGCGTCGGAAAGGTAAAACTGCGACAGCAGCAGATCTACCGTCGCGCGCGGATTGATCGAGCCGTAGCCGACCGGATCTTTCATCCAGTGCGTTGACCAGTAGCCGTCGTAAGGCACGCGCCTCACCTTGAAATTCATGCCGGCAGCGTGGCCAAACTGCTGGATAAGCTGACCGCCCTCCACCGAGCCTTCAATGTTTTGCGTGGTGATAATCTCGGCCGTGGCTCCGGCCATACCGGCTTTTTTGAAGTGGAATGCCGCCTTTTCAACGTCCAGCGGGCGCTGCGGGATCTCTTTGTTAAACAGCGGATGCCACGGCGGCACCGGCGTATCGTTGCCGACCTGCCCGAAGCCCTGCATCACGGTTTTCACCATCATTTCGCGCGGCTGCAAATACTTCATACCCAGCACAAAATCTTCGTTGCTGCCCGGCCTGATGTCCGTACGCACAATCAGGTTGGTGTACATGCCGGACTTGCTCTCCAGCACGCCAAACTGGCCGGACTGGCGCAGGCGCTTCACGTCATTAGCCGAGATGGTGGCCACCAGATTGACATCGCCGGACATCAGCGCGTTAACGCGAGCGGCCTGATCGGTGACGCCCATCAGCTCCACCTCGTCCAGGTGCGGCAGGCCTGGCTTCCAGTAGTGCGGGTTTTTGGTGCCGACCGTGCTGACGCCCGGGGTGAATTTTTGCAGTACAAACGGGCCGGTGCCGATCGCCTTGCTGAAGTCGGTGGTGTTTTTTTGCAGGATTAAAAACTGGCTGGTGGCCAGCACCACCGGGATATCGAAGTTAGGCTGCGTCAGCACCAGCGTCACTTCCGTCGGGCTGACGGCGGTAAGGCTGCTGAACTGTTTCGCCTGGGTGATAGCGGTTGAGGCGACGGCCGGATCTTTATGGCGGCTTAACGACCAGATGACGTCGTCCGCCGTCAGGCTTTTACCGTCGTGAAAAGTGACGCCGGGACGCAGCTTAATCTGCCAGGTGATGCCGTCGCTGCTCTCTACCGATTCTGCCAGCGCGGGCTGCGCCGCCAGGTTTTTATCCAGCTCGGTCAGCCCGCTGTAAAACATAAACTGGCGGCAGTAGTCGCCGCTGTTGCTGCCCTTCGCCGGATCGAGCGTATCGGTGGCGGAAGCGTTGGCGACGGCAGCACGCAGCTTGCCGCCTTTGACTGGCGCTTCGGCAGCAAAGCCGAGTTCAGGAAAGCCGATCAGGCCGGTGCTCATCACCGCGCCTGCCGACAGCAGCTTCATCATGCCGCGCCGGGATATCGCCACGTCCGTGATGGCCTGGGTTAACGCTGGGTTTACGCTGGTGAACGCTTTACGAAATTTACTCATCTGCACGCCCTCAGGTCATGTTCAGGAGATCCGATCCAGTGTTTTGTAATAGAGTCCCGCCACGGGTAAAAACCACGGCTTGCCGAAATAGCCCGGCACGGCTGGCCAGCTTTCGCGCTGCCACGGATTCTCCACGCGCTTTTCGGCTATCAGGTCAGCCATCACGCGGCCCATCCACACCGACATCTGCGTGCCATGACCGCTGTAGCCCAGCGAATAGAAGACGCCTTCATGTTCACCGGCGTGCGGCAGGCGATCGGCCGTCATATCGACCAGCCCGCCCCAGCAGTAGTCGATGCGGGTCTCTTTCAGCGTCGGGAAAATTTTGTGCATGGCAGCCTGTAAAACCTTGCCGCTGCGCGCGTCTGAAGTCGGACTGCTGATGGCGAAGCGAGCGCGACCGCCAAAGACCAGCCGGTTATCCGCCGTGGTGCGAAAGTAGTTGCCGATGTTCATCGAGGTCACGCAGGTACGGTTTTCCGGTAGCAGCTCGCGCAGCTGCTGCTGCGGTAAGGGTTCCGTAACCACGATAAAGCTGCCGACCGGAATGATGCGCCGCTGAAACCATTCAAACGGGCCGATATTGGAGCAGCCCGTCGCCATCAACACTTTTTCCGCGAGGATCTCGCCTTTTTCCGTGCCAACCCGATGCTGATAGCCCTTCACCCGAGTCAGGCTGGTGACCGGCGTATGTTCATAAATCTCCGCGCCGCTGCGTGCCGCCGCCTCGGCCAGGCCGATACCAAATTTGCCCATGTGCATCTGGCCGCCGCGTTGCTGGATCAGACCGCCGTGAAATGCGTCCGAATTTATTTCGCGCCGAATCTCATCCGCGCCTATCAGCTCCACGTCACGGTCTACGGTGCGCCTTAACGCGTCATAGGTTGCCTTCAGTCCGGCAAAATGCGACGGCTTGCTGGCAAGCTTGAGCTTGCCGCAGCGCAAAAAATCGCAGTCGATCTGCTCGTCCGCCACCACGCTTTGCACATAGTCCACGGCGCTGGCAAAGGCGCGATAGTAGCGGTTAGCCTGTTCTTCGCCCAGGCTTGCCACCAGCGAGGCAAAATTTTGCGATACGCCGGTATTACAATGCCCACCGTTGCGCGCCGACGCCTGGCTCATTACGCCTGCCGCTTCCAGCACCACCACGTTCAGCCCGCTGCGCGCCAGGTTCAGCGCCGCTGAAATGCCGGTAAAGCCGCCGCCGATGACCACAACATCCGCCGTTTTGGGCAATTCCTTGCCTGCCGCCCCGGTAAAAACCGGTGCGGTTGCCTGCCAGAAGGATTCCAGTTTCATCGCACTGCTCCCGTAGCGGATTAGAGACCCACAATGGCCGGAAGGCCGTCAATACCGCTGATTTCGCTGTAGCCGTAGAAAGGGTTGCCCGGCCCGTGGCCGCGGTTAACGTAGACCTTGTGGGTAATGCCCAGATCGAAGGCGGTCATCAGGTCGTAGCGCAGGCTGCTGGAGACGTGCAGGATCTCTTCCGGGCCACAGTTGAGCTTGCTGAGCATATATTCAAAGCCTTTCATCTGCGGCTTATAGGCACCGACCTCTTCCGCCGTAATCGTCATGTGAATTGGCGCGCCCAGGCGCGGCACATGATTTTTGATCAGCTCATTGGTTGAATTTGTCAGCAGCACCAGCGGAAACGCCTGCGCCACTTTTGCCAGGCCTGCCGGGACGTCAGGATGTGGCCCCCAGGTGGCACAGGCGGCCATGACGTCGGCACAATCTTTGTCTGTGCACTCCACGCCCCATTTATTACAGGTGCGGTAAAGCGCATTCGCCACCACTTCGGGATAGAGCTTAAACGCCCCCAACACTTCATCCATGCGATAGCTGGAAAAGTCGTCGGTAAAAGCCTGCATTTTTTCCGGAGGGATGCGCGAGGCAAACAGTTTTGCCGCCGCGCCAGCCATATCGAAGTTGATCAAGGTACCGTAACAGTCGAAGGTGATAAATTTCGGTTTAAACACGCTCATGATAGATCCTCTTGATAGCGGGTGAGTCAGAAGTCGATCAGGACACTCTTGTAGCGCTGACAGGCTTCGAAAGCCTGCCGTCCCAGATCTTTACCGATGCCGGAGCCGTGAAAGCCGCCGGTAGGAATAATAAAGTCGCCCGAGCGGCCATAGCGGTTAACCCAGACCGTGCCCGAGGCAATCCCCCGAATAGCACGCAGCGCCCGGTCGAGATTTTTGGTGTGGACGCCCGCGCACAGGCCATAAGTCGGATGGGAAGCCAAAGACAGCCCCTCCTCTTCCGTGTCGAAAACCTGCACGGTCAGCACCGGGCCAAAGATCTCTTCCTGCACGGCGGGACTGTCGGCCGCTACGTTAGCCAGCAGCGTGGGCTGCCAGAAGTAGCCATCGCCCGTGCCTGCAAAGCGCTGGCCGCCAACGAGAATTTCGCCGCCCAGCGCCACGGCGGCATGGATAACCTGTTCAACTTTGCTGGCCTGACGGCGGTCGATAAGCGGCGAGTAGCGGCTGTTTTCATCCCAGGTTACGCCGGGACGAAAGCCCAGGCAGAGCGTCATCAGCTGAGCGATCAGCGCATCCGCAATGCCGCGCTGAACAATCAGGCGGGTTCCGGCCACGCAGGCCTGGCCGCCGTTAGCGGTAAAACCGCGCAGAATGCGTCCCGCCACTTCTGCCACATCACCCGCGTCGTCAAAAACCAGCTGGGGACTTTTGCCGCCCAGCTCCAGCGTGACCGGCTTCATGCCGTGATGCGCCGCATCGCTCATAATGCGCGCGCCGGTCAGCGTCGAGCCGGTAAAGGAAACTTTGCGCACCAGCGGATGCGCGACCAGCGCGCTACCGGTTACCGCGCCGCTGCCCTGAACGATATTCAGTACGCCAGCAGGCAACCCGGCTTCCACCGCCAGCTCGGCAAAACGAATGGTGGAATAAGGCGTAAGCTCGGAAGGCTTTAACACCACCGCATTGCCCGCCGCCAGCGCAGGGCCGCACTTCCAGGAGGCCATGGACAGCGGGAAATTCCACGGGGTAATCGCGCCGATCACGCCGTAGGGTTCCGGGATCAGCATGCCTAAACTGGCGTCACGCGTTGGTAACACATCGCCGCTATATTTATCTGCACACTCCGCGTAAAAGCGGATGGCTTCGGCAGTAAAAGGGATCTCGTGATGGAGAACGTCATAAATCGGGCGTGTAGATCCCAGAGCCTCCAGCAGCGGAAGCCGGGTGTCGGCCTGGATCAGATCGGCCCAGCGCCGCAGTACGGCCCCGCGCTGGCGAGGCGGACAGCTTGCCCAACCGCTCTCCCTGGCGGCGCGCTCAGCCACCTTTACCGCTTCGTCTACCACTGCCGCGTCAGCTTCCGGCAGTTCACCTGCGATTCGTCCATCCGAAGGACGATGAACGGTAAACAGACTGCCGGAGGGCGCAGAGTGCTCGCCGTTAATATAGTGCCCTTTCGGTAAAGCAATTTTATCGGGATCGAAGCTCAGCATGGGCGACTCCATCTGTGACGCGGTATTAAGTCAGTTAATTATGGGAAGATGTCCCGGATTAATTTAACTTATGCAGAAAGTATGCCAGCCGCCGGAAAAATAAAAATGCGTATAAGCTTTGCGAAAAAAATTTTATGCCGTAATTACGGGTAAAAATCGCACGCGGCCGCTGTTTTTAAATCACTGATTTTCTATCAATTATTAACGCACCAGCGCAGAGCGAACGGACAGCTTTTTGCACCATTACGGCTCGTTACCCTTCTGTTCAAAACCGCGTTTAAATAATTTCTTCCATAAAAGTTTTCTGAGGACATAAAAAAAGCCCGGCTGCAAAGCGCGGGCGTTTTAATAAAAAGCGAGGGCTATTTAATTCAGGCTGCCAAAATGAAAAGCTTTTATTGCCAGATATTCCTCAATGCCGTGGCGGGAGCCTTCGCGGCCAATTCCCGACATTTTAATGCCGCCGAACGGCGCAACCTCCAGCGAAATGGCGCCGGTGTTGTGGCCGACCATGCCAAATTCCAGCGCCTCGCCCACGCGCCAGGCGCGACGGAGATCCTCAGTAAAGAAATAAGCGCCCAGTCCGTAAGGCGTATCGTTTGCCATCGACAGCGCCTCTTCTTCCGTATCGAAAATAAACAGCGGCGCGACCGGCCCGAAGGTTTCTTCATGCGCAATACGCATAGCGGTGGTCACATTTGCCAGCACCGTTGGCGCCACAAAGGTCCCCTCACCGCGAGTGATACCGCCGGTAAGGATCGTTGCGCCCTGGCTGACCGCGTCATCAATATGCGCATTAACCTTATTGACCGCCGCCGCGTTAATTAGCGGCCCCAGCGTACTGTCTGGCGCGAAACCGTCGCCAGGCTTCAGCTTTACCACTTCTTCCAGCAGGCGCTGGCTAAAGCGTTCGCTGATCCCACGCTGCACCAGAATGCGGTTAGCGCAAACGCAGGTCTGACCGGCATTGCGGAACTTGCTGACCATCACCCCCGCCACCGCAATCTCAAGATCGGCATCGTCAAAAACGATCAGCGGCGCGTTACCGCCCAGCTCCAGGCTAAGCCGTTTAATGCTGTCGGCGCTTTGCTGCATCAGCAGCTGACCGACACGCGTAGAGCCGGTAAAAGAAATTTTGCGCACAGTGCGGCTGCCGGTCAGCGTTTTGCCAATCTCCTGTGGCAAACCGGTTAACACCTGCAGGACGCCTGGCGGAAAACCGGCCTGCTCCGCCAGCGCCATCAGTGCCAGCGCCGAGAGCGGCGTCAGTTCGGAGGGCTTAACGATAATCGGGCAGCCTGCCGCCAGCGCGGGCGCAACTTTACGGGTAATCATCGCAATGGGAAAATTCCACGGCGTAATCGCAGCCGCCACGCCAACCGGCTGCTTGATTGCCAGGATCCGGCGGTCGTCATTCGGTGCCGGAATGGTTTCGCCGTAGACGCGGCGGGCTTCTTCCGCGAACCACTTCACAAAGCTGGCGCCGTACAGCACTTCACCTTTCGCTTCCGCCAGCGGCTTGCCCTGCTCGGCCGTCATGATGGCGGCCAGATCGTCAGCGTTAGCCAGAATCAGCTGATGCCACTTCTCCAGCAGCTGCGCCCGCTGTGCGTTGGGCGTTTTCCCCCAGCTTTTGCGTACCGATTCGGCAAACGCTATAGCGCGCTCCGTCTCTGCCGCGCCCAGCGCGGGGATGGTTGCCAGCACTTCGCCGCTGGACGGATTGATAACCGGCAGCGTTTCGCCATTGTCTGCCGACTGCCAGCGACCAGCAAAACAGGCCAGCTGCTTCAACAGCTGCGGCTCCTTCAAGCGTTGCATCATCATCTTTGCCCCTCTGGTTAATTATTTTTACTTTAAAGGAAGCGCCGCAGCGGATGCTGCGTTACAGCCCCGGCCGGATGCGGCGGCAGAAAGATTTGACGAACGAAACGGCATTTTATGCTGCGGGGATGATTTACCGTCTGTCGTGTCGCAGCAGAACGGGCGTGGCTATGGTTATAGTTGGGACCGGGACCGCGCGTAACAGGCAGGGCCTTTATTGACGAGCCTGCTATATTTTAGGTCTACCTGCCATCGTGAGAAAAATTATGAGTGAGCTTAGCTGGAGCAAGACGGATGATTTTTTTATCGAAACGCTGGTGAAGCAGGATGAGGATTTGCTGGCGGCGCTGACCGTAAACAGTGAAGCAAACCTGCCCGCCATTGACGTTTCGCCCAATCAGGGCAAGCTGCTGCATATCTTTGCCCGAATGATGGGCGCAAAGCGCATCCTGGAGATCGGCACGCTTGGCGGCTACAGCACGCTCTGGCTGGCAAAGGCGCTGCCTGAGGATGGCAAAGTGATTACGCTGGAATTTGAGCCGCGCCATGCCGGGATTGCCGCACAAAATATTCGCCGCGCCGGGCTGGAAAGCCGCGTAACAATCCTGGTTGGCCCGGCGCTGGAAAGCCTGCCGAAGCTGGCCCACTCCGCGCCTTTCGATCTGATTTTTATCGATGCCGATAAGAAAAATAATCCGGCTTATCTGCAATGGGCGCTGAAATATTCCCGTAAAGGCTCGGTCATTATTGGCGACAACGTGGTGCGCAGCGGCCGCGTAGCCGATGCCGGTAATCAGGATGAACATGTGGCGGGCATTCGCGAGTTTTTGCAACAGCAGGGAGAAGATGACAGGCTGACCGCAACGGCGATACAGACCGTCGGCGCAAAAGGCTGGGACGGTTTTTCAATAGCAATTGTGGATTAAAAAAGGGCCGGGACGGCCCTTTTTGCACGGTGGGTGCGTGCTAAACAACGCGCGGCGGCGTGATAACCTGCGGCTCAACCGGCGTCGCTCTCTGCTCCGCTTTTAAAGCAAAATAGCGATAAAATCTTCGAGCCGTCTTCCAAAAAATTTAAATCTGAAAGTCCAGCACTGGCTCTACCGCGTCGTGCGTGGACAGCGCCTGTCGTTTGATCTCTTCCAGCGACAGATTAGCGTTACATAATTCCAGAAACTGCCAGACGTAGTTGCGCTGTAGCTGCCCGCGTTTTAAGCCCAGCCAGACGGTATTCGATTCAAACAGGTGTTTGGCTTCTAACCTCGTTAAAGAAGAGTGCGCATCCAGCTGGCAGGCCTGATCTGCCAGCACGCCAACGCCTAAGCCCAGCTCCACATAGGTTTTTACCACATCGGAATCCTGCGCGCTTAAGACAATATCGGGCGTCAGACCTGCGGCATAAAAGGCGCGGTCAACGCGGGAACGACCGGTAATGCCCTGGCGATAGGTAATTAACGGATAGCGACTGAGCGCCGCCAGCGATACAGGCTGCTCGCGCTCCAGCTCGTGTCCTTTCGGCACCAGCAGCGCGTGATGCCAGCTGAACCAGGGAAACGCGGCAAGGGAAGGATTGTTCACCACCTGTTCGCTGGCAATACCGATATCGGCTTCTCCTGCCACCAGCATCGACACGATCTCCTGCGGTGAGCCCTGATTTAATTCCAGCCGGACATTGGGATAGAGCGCGCGAAAAGCCTTGATGACTTTTGGCAGACTGTAGCGCGCCTGGGTGTGCGTGGTGGCAATGGTTAAAACGCCGCTGGATTCATTGGTAAAAACATCGGCGAGGCGACGGACTTTTCCGGCTTCATCCAGTATGCGTTCAGCAATGTTTAACAGCGCTTTGCCGGGTTCCGTCATGCCAAGCAGACGTTTGCCACGACGGATAAAAATCTCTACGCCCAGTTCATCTTCCAGATCGCGTATATGGCGGCTGACGCCAGACTGGGAGGTAAACAGCGCATTAGCGACTTCGGTAAGATTAAACTCGCAGCGCGCCGCTTCCCGGATGATTTTAAGCTGTTGAAAATTCACGTGCGCTCCTCCCTCTGTTATTTGTTCATTTCAGACATGTTAATAAGGCTGATTGATAGCAACAAATAATAAAAAGAGGTTTTATATGCTTTTTAGCGATATAGAAACGAGGCGCGCCTGCACGCGCCCGTGGCAGGAGTTAGCCGACCAGCATCAGCTCGCGGCCTTCAACGGCGGGTTTGTTCAGCAGAGACAGCAGAATATTTTTAACTGCCTGAGCAGAAGGCGAAAGCGGCAAACGCGCGGAGACGTTCAGCGACAGAGGCAGATTCAGCGTTGGGCTGTTAATGCGCGCCATCCAGGCATTGGTGGAGCTAACCAGCGCACGAGCGGCAGATTCCGGCAGTACGGTTACCCCCATGCCGCTGGCAACGGCCGCAGTCAGCGTGGCGATGGATTCGATTTCGCCGATAATGCGGGCGCTGAGGCGGCGGAGAGAGAAAGCCTCATCCACGCGTTTACGTACGGCGCTGTAGTCGCGCGGCAAAAACAGATTCATTTCGGCCACGTTAGCCAGGTCAATGTTTTGTCCCGGACAATCGCTGGTGCCAACCAGGTAAAGCTCTTCTTTCATCAGGGGAATACTGGTCACGCCAGCGCCCGGAGCACGATCGTAAAGGACGGCCATATCCAGCTGTCCATTCATCACTTTTTCATTTAATGAACTGCCGCTGTTTTCATGCAGATAGACCAGCACTTCCGGCAGCTGTTCGCGAACGGTTTGCAGTAACGGCATGGTTAGCGACGACGCGGCCGTGCCCGGTGCCAGCCCAATAGAAACCTGCCCGGTTAAGGTCTGACCAGCATTGATAACTGCCGTTTGCGCCTGTTCACACTGGCGCAGAATAGTACGAGCGTGGGCATAAAGAATCTTACCCGCTTCCGTTGGCGTTACGCCGCGTTTGGTACGGATAAGCAACTGCTGGTCCAGTTCATTTTCCAGCGTCGCTACCTGCTGGCTAAGCGCGGGCTGCGCAATGTGCAGGACCTCTGCTGCCTGGGTCAGGCTGCCGATATCGACGATTTTTACAAAATATTTCAGTCGTCTTAAGTTCATTTTGCCTCCGTCACGGATCCCAAATGCCAGAGTCGCTGGCGGTAAGAAACAGATATTCATTTTGCTGCTGTGAAAGAATTGCAAGCGACGTGCCAGAAATTTCTTGTTAAGGCGTCATCAACAGGGTTTATGGCTAACAGACGGTAAAATAAGAGAATCTGATTACCTCTAAAGGCGTAATCACAAAGGCTCATAGCCCAGGCCGGAAGTGCGGGCTGCACCGTGGAGGTGCAGCCCATGTTGTCAGGCTGTGCAGACAATAATGGCGGGGGATCAGCGTTTATTACGGTTACGGTACATATCGACCGCAACGGCGCTGACGATAATAATGCCTTTGATAATGTCCTGAACGTAGGCGTCGACACCGACGAAGGTAAAGCCGCTTTTGATAAGTCCAAGGATAACCGCGCCAATCAGCGTGCCGGTAATGCGTCCAACGCCGCCCATCAGGCTGCTGCCGCCGATGACCGCAGCCGCAATTGCATCCAGCTCGTAAGAGACGCCCATACTGGACTGACCGCTACTTACCCGAGCCGCCAGCACCACGCCAGCCAGACCAGAAAGGCCGCCGGCAATGGTATAAACGATTACCAGGTATTTATTAACCTTGATGCCGGAAACCTTAGCCGAGGTCATATTGCCGCCGATGGCGTAAACATATTTGCCGTAGCGGGTATGTTTGAGCGCAATATGAAAAATGACCGCAACGATCAGGAAAATAATGACCGGCATCGCACCCTGGCCAATAGAGGTAAAGCTGTCGGAAAGAAAACTGACCGGATTACCCTGCGTGTAGTACTGCGCCAGGCCGCGTGCGGAAACCATCATGCCTAACGTGGCAATAAAAGGTGGAATACCGGTGCGGGTGATCAGGACGCCGTTGACCAGGCCGCAAAGCAGCCCCACGCCGATACCGGCGACAATCGGCACCACTGCTGGCATATTCACCAGCGACGGAAACATAGGTGACAGGCTGTCGGAGGTTTGCGCCAGGCTTGCCGCGACGACCGCCGTTAAGGCAATAATCGAACCGGACGACAGGTCGATACCGGTAGTGATAATGACCTGGGTAACGCCCACCGCGATGATGCCGATAATTGCCACCTGCAGCACAATCAGTACCAGCCGATTAGGATTCAGCAAAAAGGACTGATCGCGTACATACCAGCCCGCTATTTCAAAAATCAGCGCAATGGCGACCATGACAATAAAAATACCGGTATCTTTCGGCATTTTTCCCTTCAGGCTGCTAAAGCGGCTCGCCTTCGAAAGCTGCTGGCTGTTCATTTTTACATCGCTCATGGTTTCAGTCCTTATTCAGACGCCAGTGACAAAATGGTTTCCTGATCCGCTTCTTCTTTGCTGAGGATGCCGGTGATACGGCCACCGTGCATGACCATCACGCGATCGCTCATGCCCAGAATTTCCGGCAGTTCGGAAGAGACCATAATGATGGCGACGCCGCGGTTCGCCAGTTCGCTGATTAAACGGTAAATTTCCGCTTTGGCACCCACATCAATGCCGCGCGTGGGTTCATCCAGAATCAGCACTTTTGGCTGCGCCAGCAGCCAGCGGGCAATCAAGACCTTCTGCTGATTGCCGCCGCTGAGGTTATTGATAATCTGGTCCATCGTCGGGGTTTTAATATTCAGTCGCCGAATCTGCTCCATGCAGTCTTTCGCCATCTGGATATGGCTGACAAAACCGGCCTTGCTGCTGTATTCCGGCATGTTGACAATGCTCATGTTCTCCATCACCGACAGCACCAGAAACAGCCCGGACTTTTTACGATCCTCGGTAAGAAATGCCAGTCCTTTTTCAATCGCCGTTGAGGGTGAATCTATCTTTACCGGCACGCCATCTATTAGAATTTCGCCGCCGTCGGTGCTGGTCATGCCGAACAGGCTTTCCATCACTTCGCTGCGGCCCGCGCCAACCAGCCCCGCCACGCCGAGGATCTCACCACGGCGTACGCCAAAACTGATGTCGTGAAACACGCCATTACGCTGAAGATTGCGCACGGTCAGCACTTCCGTGCCGATATCGTTGTTGAATTTCGGGAAAAGCTGGGTCAGCTCGCGGCCCACCATCTGGGTGATCAGCGACTGGCGGGTATAGTCTGCCGTTGCGTTGCTGCCGACCCAGCTACCGTCGCGAAAAACGCTGACCTCATCGGTGATGGTAAAGATTTCATCCATTTTATGACTGATATAGATGATGGCTTTGCCTTGCTCCCGCAGGTCGCGAATAATGGCGAAAAGATGCGACACTTCGGTTTCGGTCAGGGCCGACGTGGGCTCGTCCATAATGACCACGTCGGCATTCCAGGAAACCGCCTTCGCGATTTCGACCATCTGTTGGGAGGCGATACTTAGGTCGCCCACCAGATCGTCAGGCGAAAGGCGGATCTTTAGCTTGCTCAGCAGATCGCGCGTTTGTTGATTGAGCTTGCGATGATCGACGAAGCCATACTTCATGGGCTCGCGCCCCAGCCAGATATTTTCCGCCACGGTCATGTGGGGGACGAGGTTAAGTTCCTGATGGATCATGGAGATGCCTGAATGCAGCGCATCCATCGTGTCCTGAAACGCGACCGGCTCGCCTTTTACGCGGATCAGCCCTTCGTCAGGCCGATAGATACCGATAAGGCATTTCATTAGCGTTGATTTGCCCGCGCCGTTTTCGCCCATTAGCGCGTGCACGCTTCCCGGCCTGACGCGTAATGAGACGTTGCTTAATGCCTTCACGCCCGGGAAAAATTTGCTGATACCTTCGGCTTCAAGTGCGTATGCAGTCATGTTGCATCTCCAGGCTTATTTTTGATTCAGGCTGGTGAACTTCGCCATGTTTTCTTTAGTGATCAGCTGGAAAGGAATATCGACGTCTTTTTCAACGGTTTCGCCTTTTGCCAGCTTCACCGCCGTCTGTACAGCACCTTCACCCTGACCTTTTGCATCCTGGAAAACCGTGGCGACCATTTTGCCGTTTTTGATCATCTGTAGCGCATCTGGCGTCCCATCGACTCCGGCGACCAGCACATGGTTTTCATTTTTGCCAAGCGCCTGTAGTGCGCCAATGGCCATTTCGTCATTATTAGAAGCGATAGCCTGAATATCATCGCCTGCAGTCAGCCAGTTACTGACAACGTCTACGGCGTCGTTGCGCATAAACTTCGCCGTCTGCTGCTGGGTAATTTTCAGGCCGGGATATTTAGCAACCACCTCTTTCACGCCTTTGGTACGTTCACGGGTTGACTCATTAGCCAAATCGCCAAGCAGAATGGCGACATTGCCTTTGTAATTCATGTCTTTTGCCAGCGCTTCCATTTGCAGTTTTCCTGCCAGCTCGGAGTTTGAGCCGACATAGGCCATTTTTCCGGTTAACTCTGCTGCGGGACGACGGTTAATAAAGATCAGCGGGATACCTGCTTTGCTGGCCTGCGCCATAATTGGCTTGACCGCGTTGGTGTCGACCGGGTTAACGATAATGGCGTCCACACCCTGGCCGATAAAGTTTTGTACCTGTTGAAGCTGCTGGGAAACGTCGTTTTTAGCGTCCTCTACCTGTCCTTTAACACCTTCTTTTTGCATCTCTTTTTGTACGGAGTTACGTACAATAGTCAGAAAATTGTCATCAAACAGCGCCATTGAGACCCCGATCTGAATATCTTTGGCCATACTGAAAAACGGCAGTAAAACTAACAGCGATACGATCATCTTCTTGTGCATGCTAAAGCCCTTCTGGCATTGGTGGCTGGGTCGGGCCTGAATGAAAGAAATTTTTTACATTCATTCAACTTCACCAGCGCGTTGATTAAAGTTCGGTAAAGGCAAAGCTATCGATAAAACGGACTGCCGTTGGTCTCTCCTTGTCATTAATTGCAATAAATCAATTAGTTAATTAATGATGCCTGTTTTTCCCTTTCGGACACCCGCCAGGCATGCTCGCTATCGGTTCGTTTGTTTCATATTTATTTTTTTGAAACTTTACATATAAAAGCATTGAAACAGGCGTTTTAAAAACACCAAATAACAAAATTTTGACATACCTCTAACATCGAGCGGCCATTCGCAGCAAAGTGGGATCTGGCGCAAGAGATTGAATTTTGCCCGAACGGGCGAAAAACAGAGCGGGCTGTTGATTTTGCAGACGAACGCACGGCAAAACGCGATTTCCTCTTTGACACTGCCGGGCGACCTCGCTACTATGCGCTGCATCAACCGATTCCTCTGTAGTTCAGTCGGTAGAACGGCGGACTGTTAATCCGTATGTCACTGGTTCGAGTCCAGTCAGAGGAGCCATATTTTGAGAAGCCCGCTTCAGGAAACTGAAGCGGGCTTTTTGCTTTCAAAGATATGATTTTGCATTAGCAAACGTCTTCCCCTGCGCAATTATTTCCAATACATATAACGTGAGCGAGTGTTTAGTAAGCTTTTACGCCTGTCGCAGTCAACAATGCCGGGCCGGGGCCATGCTTCACCTTGTCACCAGCGTGGAAAAGCCGATTTGCTAACCGCCTGGGCAGACCCTGAACATGCCCGGGCACGAGCAGCCAATTAAGGTTTTACTTTATGATGCAGTTTTCTAACGGCTTTTTACTCAGTCTTTCGCTGTGTCTTGATATTGGTATCGCTAATATCGCCATGATTACGCTGGCCATGCAGCGGGGCTATTTTCATGGTTTCTGGCTGGGGGTCGGCACCTGTGTAGGAGACCTGGCCTATGCGTTACTGGCACTGGCGGGAATGACCGTGCTGCTACAGTACGAGGCCGTCCGCTGGGTATTGTGGACTGGAGGGGGCGCCCTGCTTTTATGGTTCGCCGGGAAAATGCTGGTTGCTGCTTTCCGCAAAACATCTGAACTGGATGTAAATAAAACGCATCAGTATCGTTCTCTGCTACGTGAGTTCAGGCGAGGAATAGTCCTGGCTCTGTCCTCCCCTACGGCTATTTTATGGTTTGCTACGGTTGGAGGCGCGCTCATTTCCCGCATGGGACAGCACAGCGTAACGGCCTCGGCCTGGTTTCTGAGCGGCTTCTTTATCGCCGGCGTATTCTGGACCTGTATTCTGTGTCTGGTGGGGAGTTTCGGCGGGAAGTTATTGGGTCATCGCCTGCTTAAATACTCTTACATCGCCTCGGCGCTCATTTTTAGCTATTTCGCCATTTATGTTATCGCGTCAGGTTATCGGGAATTTATCATCTCCTGATCCCACCTGTGAAAAATAGTCATGGGGCGTGGTCCCCATTACCTTGCGGAAAGCATTAATAAAGTGGCTCTGATCGTAAAATCCTAAGGCTATGGCCGCGTCAAGAGGATGAACCTTCCTGCGTAATAAATTACGCGCCTGGTGCAGACGCAACTGCATATGATACTGCAAGGGTGGTATGCCGGTATGCCGCGTAAAAAGACGAACAAAATGGTATTTGCTCAGCCCGGCAATTTGAGCAAGGCTTTCCAGCTGCGGCTTTACGTTACTATGCTCGCGCAAATATTCAATAACCCATTCTATTCTTTGTTCATCCCTTCCCTTCACAGAAACATCTTTTTCCAGCAATTCACCACAAAGCAGCATCAGCTCTTGCTCCTGACAGATGCCGTTATCCTGACGAGCCGAGTTTGCATAGCGGCACAGCACATTAAATAACCGTGGATTGTTAATGACGCCTTCATGCAATGCCGGTGCCTCACGATCGCCCCGCAAATTTTCTTTATTAACCAGGTTTTTTACCATAGCCTGCGGCAGGTGCACGCTAACAAATTCCACGCATTGGCTGTCGAAGCGCGATGCCTGGATCGTACCGGGATTATATAAGGTAACCTGGCCACTTTTGACGTAAGTCGTCTTTCCAGCTAGCCAGATCTCTTCTATCCCCGTCAGGTTTGCGCTAATAACATACTCATCATGTAAATGCCTGGGAAAGCCGGAATAACAGGCTTTTACCCTGGAGCATTCAATGCCATTTCGGCTGAACCATTCGGTAGATTCTAAGGTCAACGTGCTATGCCTTATGC
>Ga0153980_1000124_pt1 | contig 42226 bp, 36 predicted proteins | sample TSGA064MetaG_FD_104722 | JGI IMG/M metagenome (GOLD analysis project Ga0153980, IMG submission 104722) | Attine ant fungus gardens microbial communities from Georgia, USA - TSGA064 MetaG | ecosystem: Host-associated > Fungi > Mycelium > Unclassified | place: USA: Georgia, Magnolia Springs State... | reverse complement strand
GCCGCCTTTCTGCGCGGTTTCCGACGCGCTCAGCGCCAGCTGTGAAGCCTGACGGGCGTTTTCGGCGTTCTGCTTCACCGTAGCGGTCAGCTGTTCCATACTGGCAGCCGTTTCTTCCAGCGAAGCGGCCTGCTCTTCGGTACGGGAAGAAAGATTGGTGTTACCCGCAGCAATTTCCGTAGCGCCCGTATAGATAGCGTCAGAACCATCACGCACATCGCTGACCGTACGCACCAGCGCCTGCTGCATGTCGCGCAGGCTGGTTGCCAGCTGCGCCATTTCGTTACGGCCTTCAACCTGGATCTCGTGCGTCAGGTCGCCGCTGGCGATATGGCTGATATGTTCAATGTTTTCCTGCAGAGGTTTAATCAGCACGGTACGCAGACCAATCCAGCACAGTGAAATCAGTGCGATAACCAGCACCATCACGGCACCAATCACCCACAGCATTTTGGCATAGGCGCTTTCATTATCTACCGCACCCTGCGCGGTCAGCACGTTCTGTGCGGCACGCCAGGTAGTGTAAGCATCCTGCATATCGTTTTGCTTCTGCTCAATGTTCAGTTTGAACATTTCAGTAAGCTGTCTGTTTTCCATCAGCGTCAGCATCTGGCCCAGCGTTTTAGAATAGCTGTCGTAATTCTTTTCCAGCTGTGCAATAACGGCCGCATCCATCCCTTTGGTATTAGGGATTGACTGGTAGCGCGCATAGGATTTATCCGCGCTGGCCAGCAGGCTTTTGCCCTGATTGCTAATATCCGTCAGCGAAGCGCTGTTGATATTATTTGCCGTGTCGCTCTGTATACGCAGCATGCCGCGGTTAATAGCAATACGAGTCTGGTTGAGCGATACCCATGCATCGGTAAAAGCCGCTACGTTCTCGCTGGAGTTTTGTGCAATAGAAAAATTGGTTTTATCATTGGTCAGCGCGTGAATAAATAATCCGCCCGCCAGCAGCTGAAGTGTGCCGAATACCAGCAGCACTAACAGCAGGCTGGTAACGACCTTGATGCGTTTAAACATAGGATACCCCTGGTAGAAGAAATTGAATCAACGTTTAATTTATCGGCGTTAATTTTTAGAACTTTATGCAGGCAGCAAACAGATTTACTAAGGTGATACTTTAATAAGTAAATTAATTTTTTAGCCTGGTTAACGGATTTAAGATATAAAAAACACCCCGGCAGTTTCCTGCTCACAGGGTGTTCTTATTCTTTATTTAAAGCTAAGCGTTATGCGCTGCGCAGCGTATCCATCAGCGCCATCTCGTCGCTGTTAAGCAGCTTCTCGATATCGACCAGAATAAGCATGCGCTCGCCCAGCGCGCCCAGACCGGTTAAATATTCGGTAGACATCGTTACCGCAAATTCCGGTGAAGGACGGATCTGATCGGTGGTCAGTGACAGGACGTCGGAAACGCCGTCAACAACAATTCCCACTACGCGCAGCTCAAGATTTAAAACAATAACCACGGTGTTTTCGTTATATTCCACGTCCGGCTGTGCGAATTTAACGCGCAGGTCGATGATGGGTACAATAACACCGCGCAGGTTAGTCACGCCTTTAATAAAGGCTGGCGTATTGGCGATACGGGTTACCTGATCGTAACCACGGATCTCCTGCACTTTCAAAATATCAATACCGTATTCTTCGTCACCCAGTGTAAACACCAGGAACTCCTGACCAACGGTTTCGCCAGCGAGTTTAGTGACAGTTGCCATTCCAGTCATAGTTTTACCCTTATCGGTTAAAGTCAGGCTGCGGCTCCCGCCACACGCTTTTCACGGTTGAGAGACTGCAGAGCCGACACGTCGACGATCAGCGCTACGCTACCATCACCGAGGATGGTTGCCGCCGAAATGCCCGGTACTTTGCGATAGTTACTTTCAAGGTTTTTGACCACCACCTGGTGCTGGCCAATCAGTTGGTCTACCAGCAGCGCGTAGCGTTTGCCTGCGCTTTGCAGGATCACCACGATGCCCTGCGTTGCTTCGGTTTTCGCGCCATGCACGTCAAAGACGTTCCACAGCTCAACCAGCGGCAGGTACTCGCCACGCACTTCCAGCACGCGCTCGCCACCGGCCAGCGGATGCAGGTCGCCAGCCAGAGGCTGCAGCGATTCCATTACCGCATTCAGCGGCAGAATAAAGACTTCGTCCGCGACGCGAACGGACATGCCGTCCAGAATAGCCAGCGTCAGCGGCAGCAGGATACGAATAGTGGTGCCCTTGCCCTGCTTAGAAGCGATTTCCACGTGGCCACCCATCTCCTGGATGTTACGTTTCACCACGTCCATGCCTACGCCGCGACCGGAAACGTCGGTAACCTGTTCCGCCGTTGAGAAGCCTGGCGCGAAGATCAGCATGCCGACTTCTTCATCGCTCATGCCGTCATGCACCGGCAGGCCGGAAGAGAGCGCTTTCGCGAGGATACGTTCGCGGTTCAGGCCGGCACCGTCGTCGACCACTTCAATACAGATATTGCCGCCCTGATGTTCCGCAGAAAGCGTCAGGTTACCCGTACCGGATTTGCCGGCAGCCACGCGTTTTTCAGGCGATTCGATACCGTGGTCCAGGCTGTTACGCACCAGATGGGTTAACGGATCGATAATGCGTTCGATCAGGCTCTTATCCAGTTCGGTGGAGCTACCCAGCAGCGTCAGCTCAACGTCTTTGCCCAGCTTGCTGGCAAGGTCGCGAACCAGACGCGGGAAGCGGCTGAAAACGTATTCCATCGGCATCATACGGATGGACATCACCGATTCCTGCAGGTCGCGGGCGTTGCGTTCCAGCTGGCCCATGCTGTTCAGCAGGTCGCCGTGCGCAACCGGATCCAGCTCGTTGGAGCGCTGCGCCAGCATCGACTGGGTAATCACCAGCTCGCCGACCAGGTTGATCAGCTGATCGACCTTTTCTACCGCCACGCGGATACTGGTGGATTCGCTGGCCTTCGCCGCTGCCGGTTTCTTGGCGCTTTGCTTTGCCGCAGGCGCAACTTCGGCAACCGCTGCCGCAGCAGGCTGTGCCGCCGGAGCCGGGGCTTCTTCCACTACGGTCAGCACTGGCGCTTCCGCCACGGCTACCGGTGCAGAAGCGGCATCCAGGAATTTGATTTGCGATTCTTCAATCACAAAACAGAGCACCGCCACGATATCATCCTGGCCGACCGAAGAATCCAGCGTCACTTCTACCGACGTTTCACCTTTGGTCACGTCAGAAAGCGTCCCCAGATTGCCCAGCTCTTCCAGCATCAGCGGAATTTCTGACGGCTTCAGGTTAACCAGCGCCAGGCGCAGGCCAGCAGCTGGCGCAGCGGCGGCTGGCGTCGAGGCTGCGGCCGCTGCAGCGGCTACGGGCGCGCTTTCGCCTTTGGCTTCCAGGGCCAGCTGACGCAGTGCCTGACAGATATAGGCGAAGGTAGCCGCATCCGGCTCCGTCGCGGTTTTATAGGCATCCAGCTGTTCCTGCATAATATCTTTGGTTTCCAAAAACAGGTTGATGATAGGCGTGCTCAGCTGCATTTCGCCGCGACGCGCGCCGTCAAGAATGTTTTCCAGGATGTGCGTGGTTTCCTGCAGAACAGTAAACCCAAAAGTCCCCGCTCCGCCTTTAATGGAGTGGGCCGCACGGAAGATAGCGTTAAGCTGTTCCGCATCCGGTTCCTGTGGATCTAAGCCCAACAGGTGTTGTTCCATGTCGGCCAACAGTTCGTCGGCCTCATCGAAAAACGTTTGATAAAAATCGCTGATATCCATGCTCACGGTATCACCTCTGCTGTGAGTTGCGATCGGTCTGGGCCGCTGGCGCAGGCGATGCTGGTGTTAAAGTTGGTGCTGCCTGTCCACCTACCGGCTCAGCCTGTGAGGGTTGAGGGTCTGGTTTTTTCGCCGCGTCGCCCGGTACGGACGGCGCCACTATTTTCGGTAAACTTGCTACGTCGTTATCGTTGACCTGTACCGCGTCGCTTTCAGAGTTCTCTTTCTCAATCTGCGCTTCGGTATCATGGTTCAACACCAGCAGGCTGATTCGACGGTTAACAGCATCGTCGCCGCCGCGGTTTTTTAACTTCATGGTGTCCGCCATGCCGACCACGCGCAGCATCTTGCTGCTGTCCAGGCCGCCGACAACCAGCTCCCGGCGGGAAGCATTGGCGCGGTCCGCCGACAGTTCCCAGTTGCTGTAGCCGCGCTGGCCGTTGGCGTACTGAATATCATCCGTATGGCCTGACAAACTGATCCTGTTCGGGATATCGTTCAGAATCGGCGCAATGGCGCGTAAAATGTCACGCATATAAGGTTCAACATCTGCGCTACCGGTTTTGAACATCGGCCGGTTCTGACTATCGATAATCTGAATGCGCAAACCTTCTTCTACCATGTTGATAATCAGATGCGGACGCAGCGCCTTCAGTCGCGGATCGGCTTCAATCAGCTGATCCAGCTTTTCGCGCAGGCGGTTTAAGCGGATTTCATCCAGCTTGCGTTTTTCCGCATCGATATCAGGGATCTTGTGCACTTCGCCTTTCTTCTGTGACGGATCCATCCCGCCGCCAGGGATCACGCTGGTGCTTTCACTGCTTTTGGTGCCGCCGGTAATCGCTACACGCAGCGGCGTTTTAAAGTAATCGGCAATGCCGGCCAGTTCCTGAGGCTTGGCAATCGCAATCAGCCACATCACCATAAAAAAAGCCATCATCGCGGTCATAAAGTCGGCGTAGGCAATCTTCCATGAGCCATGGCTGCCCCCGTGACCGTGCTGCTTTTTCTTTTTGACGACTACAATGGGGTGACTGTCGTGTTTCATGCATCCTGTCCTTTCGCTGGCGCTTTAGCGTTGCGGACATGCTCTTCCAGTTCGGTAAACGACGGACGCTCGGTGGAGTAAAGCGTTTTACGGCCAAACTCGACGGCGATCTGCGGCGCATAGCCGTTCAGGCTGGAAAGCAGCGTCACTTTGATGCACTGCATCATCTTGGTGACTTCGGCACATTTCTGATGCAGAACGCCAGCCAGCGGTGAAATAAAGCCATATGCCAGCAGGATACCCAGGAAGGTTCCCACCATCGCATGGGCAATCAGCTCACCCAGCTCGGCTGGCGGGCGGTCGGCAGAAGCCAGCGTGTGTACCACGCCCATGACCGCCGCAACGATACCGAAAGCGGGTAAAGAGTCGCCTACAGCACCGATGGCCGTTGCCGGCACGCCGCACTCGTGCTCGTAGGTTTCAATCTCTTCATCCATCAGGGCTTCGATTTCAAACGCGTTCATATTGCCGCTCACCATCAGTCGTAAATAATCAGTGATAAAGTCCACCAATCTTTTATCGGCAAGGATGCGCGGGTAATTAGCAAAAATTTCACTTTCCTTCGGACTTTCAATATCCCCTTCCAGCGAGAGCATGCCCTGCTGGCGCGATTTGGCCATCAGGCGATAAAGTAACGCCATCAGATCCATATAAATCGCTTTATTATATTTTGAGCCTTTCATTAACAGCGGCATCGCTTTCAGCGTGGCTTTAATTGCTTTGCCGCTATTTCCCACAATAAACGCACCAATGCCTGCGCCGCCGATAATTAACAGTTCAGAAGGTTGGTAAAGCGCGCCAAGATGGCCGCCGACCATTGCGTAGCCGCCCAACACTGAACCGAGAACCAGGATATACCCCAATATAACTAACACAATAAATCCTTACGTCTGGCGACGTGTGGGTTGAAGATGAACCGGAATAAGGCAGGTTGTTGCAACACGCGGGCAAAAAAAAAGCAGCGGTATTAACCGCTGCTGGATTCACTCCACGTGGTGAACATTAAACGGCAAGTTTTACCTGTTCATCCAGCAGTTGTGAAATATTATCGGCAGGATCTGCGATAAGTTTACGTCTTTTTACCGCACGTGATGGCGGCTGGCACAGGCTGCAGACAAAGCTGCCAACAGGCTGGTGCGCGTGGTTAATAAAGCTACCGCCGCAGCATTTACAGTCGGAAAGCTCCAGCATTCCGCTCTCAACAAACCGGACTAAGGTCCAGGCGCGGGTCAGCGCCAACAGCGGGCCTTCGTCCTGTTGCGGGCATTGCTCCAGGTAGAGACGGTAAGCTTTAATTACCGCATCTACGCCGCTGCTCAAACCGCTTTTGAGTAAGAACTGCCATGCGTTACAGAACATAGAAGAATGAATATTCTGTTCCCATGTCATAAACCAGTCGGTAGAAAAAGGCAGCATGCCTTTTGGCGGTGGGCTGCCGCGCAGTTCTTTATATAATTTAATTAAGCGGCCGCGGCTCAGCTGCGTTTCGCTTTCTAACATTTGCAGGCGAGCGCCCAGCGTAATTAATTCAATAGCCAGCTGAATATCACGTGCTTCCTGAACAATACTTTTTTCGCTCATTAACTCGCCCTCTTTTTCGGCATGTCGTCATTTTTTGCAGAAGCATTACGTAATAAACGGCTGGACAACAGAATGCCGGTGTGGATTTGCTGCAAATCGTCCACGCGAGATTCCTGAGTTAAGCGATTAATCGTGGCATGGTCAGTAAAACGGAACTGACAAACCAGCTGATTAGTCTCGGCCAGTTTTACCATTTCTGGCAACGTCAGCTGAGCAAGCGCATCGGCCATTGGCTCGTCGATGCCCAGACGAAACATAGCGGAGGCTTTTTCCTGATTAATAAGGCGTTGAGCAAGCAACAAGTAGGACAAGTTGATATCGTAAATATGTTTTAGTAATTCTGATGTACCCATTTTTTTTCCATCCCGACTGACACGACTTAAACGTTGGCGGATTGCGCCGCTACCTTTGTTGCTGCTGGTAAATCTTCTTATGGCAAAAAATTAAGTGGCAGAAGCCAAACGTTCGCGAAGCTTCAGTCGGTCCTAAAAAAACACGCTGAAGAAAGTAGTCATTAACTCATTTTGCCAGCTACAGCTCCCTTGTTTTCGTCCTTTTTCCTGACGCATTCCCTGCTCAATCTTGCCCTTGATTAGGACTATTCCGAAAACAAGGCAACTTTATATGCTCTAATTTCCGGATACAACGGAGGCCACCATAAATTTTAGATAAAGTGTGACGTAGATCACACTTTTGGGGGTATTTTAACTAAAATATCCTTCAGAAATGCTGTTGATTAGTTCACTAACTAAGCACTTTCGGCCCTTTTTGTTAAATTTTAACGTTACGGGATCATTTACCAACGAAAATGGTTTCTTTTAGGTCGATTGAATAACTACATAGTGTGTTTTTGCATCTTGTTAGCTATTTATATCGCTTAAAGACAATTAAATGGCGTTAAAAACCAAAAAACCCATGTTAATGGCGTGTAAAACGTAATCACCAAAGGTGACTATCTGCGGCGGGAAGGAATGTCTGAATGTGACCATATGCAGGTTTATAGCAAGAAGTGTTTGGCTAGTGTAAGCCGCGTGGGGCTTGTGTTTGGCGCATGCCAGGAGATGTAACTAATGATTACATAAGGAATGTGAATGTTTGAGCAGGAATTTTAACCTTGCTACCTTAGTATCGGCATCATCGCTGATTTCTTTAGACAAAAGTCTTAATTTTTCTGTTTTTCCTTTTTTTTGGCCCTTTTGTGGGTAATTTGTGCACAGGTTTTTCTTCAACGGGCAAAAAAAAGGGGCGATCTGCGATCGCCCCTGAATTTACTGGCATGACTTATGCTAGGCGGGGAAAGGTGGCGACTTTATTCGCCCCTCCCTGTGCCTCATTGCGTACCGGCAATGCCTTTAAATCTTTCAGATAAGACTGACGCCAGTGGGTGATATCGTTTTTGCGTAGCACCGCCATCATGTCGTTATAGCGCGAAATACGCTCGTTCAGCGGCATGGTCAGCGCCTGGTTAAGCGCGGCGGCCACTTCGTCCCGGTCGTAAGGGTTAACAATCAGCGCGGAGGTCAGCTCGTTGGCAGCGCCTGCAAAGCGCGACAGCACCAGCACGCCCGGATCTTCCGGATTCTGTGCGGCAACGTACTCTTTCGCGACCAGGTTCATCCCGTCACGCAGCGGCGTCACCAGACCGATATCGGTCAGGCGGAAGATTTTCATCAGCAGGCGGCGGTCGAAGTGCTGGTTCAGGTAATAGAGCGGCGTCCAGCCCAGCGTGCCGTATTTGCCGTTAATGCGCCCTGCCTCCGTCTCCAGCTGGTGACGGATATCCTGATAAGCCTGCACGTCACCCCTTGAGGTTGGCGCAATCTGCGAATAGCGGATCTTACCGTGATGCTGCGGATAGTTCTCCAGCAGCGCTTCATAAGCAAGGAAACGCTCCGGCAGGCCTTTTGAATAGTCCAGACGCTCACAGGCGATAATGTTCTTCGCATCGCCCAGATCGCGCTTCATCGCGGCCATTTTCGGCGGCAGTGGCCCTTCGGCCATCTCTTTGATGCTGTCTGGCTCGATACCGATCGGATAAACCTCGGTGGCAAACTGGTTGCCAAAGGCGACATGGGTTTTGCCGCTGCTTTGTACCTGGGTCAACAGCGATAAGCACTCCAGGAAAGCCGTACGGTCACTTTCCGTCTGGAAGCCGAGCAGATCGTAATCGCACATCATTTCCAGCAGTTCGTTATGCGGCGGCAGTGCGTTGAAGATTTCCGGCGTCGGGAAAGGGATATGCAGGAAGAAACCGATACGATTTTTTACGCCCAGCTTGCGCAGCGCGGCGGCAAACGGCAGCAGGTGGTAATCGTGGATCCACAAAATATCGTCGGGCTCGATTAACGGCAGCAGGCGTTCCGCCAGCTTGGTATTCACGTTGCAGTAACCTTCCCAAGCATCACGCTGGAAATTCACTAAATCGAGGCGGTAATGGAAGGCTGGCCAGACTACTGCATTAGAGAACTGCAGATAGTAGAGGTCATAATCGTTCTGGTTCATACCGAAAGAGGCGTAGGTGATATTGTCTTTCTCAAACAGATCCAGCTCGTCTTTTTCGGTGTCATTGATCTCGCCATTCCAGCCAAACCACATGCCTCCGGTCGTTTTTAGCGCGTCTACGATGCCGACGGTCAGGCCGCCTGCGCTGGCTTTGGAACCGTCTGGTACAGCGATGCGGTTAGATACGACTACTAAGCGACTCATAACCTTGACTCCTTAATGACTTATCGTCTCTTCTAATAATGTTTTTTCAAGCCAGTGATAAACGCTGGCGACATCCGGCAGACGATAGCCTGCTGACGTGCTGCCTTCACCGATCTTGATTGTTATGCCGTCCAGGGCATTGACCGCGTCAAAACCTGCTTCGTCGGTCAAATCGTCACCTAAAAATACCGGCGTTCTGCCAGCGAACGGGGCCTGCTGCATAAAAGCAGAGATAGCTGCCCCTTTATTGACGCCTTGCGGTTTCAGTTCCACCACGCATTTGCCCGGCTGTAGCGTGAGCTGCGGGAAACGTTGGGTCATCTCTTCCGCCAGCGCCAGGATATCCTGCTGATAGTGCGGCGCGCGGCGATAGTGCAGCGCAAAAGCCATACCTTTGGTTTCCAGCTGCGTGTCCGGCATTTTCGCTACGGCATCGCTTAATAAAGAAGAGAGCGAAGCGGCAACGTCGTCCGGCAGGGAGAGGCGTTCGATATGGCCGCTGGCGTCACGGCGTTCTGCACCATGTACGCCAGCAAGAGGAAAACGCAGCGGCGCGACCAGCGCGTCCAGTTCGCTGACCGGACGGCCAGAAACCAGCGCCAGTGCGCCATCGCTCTGTTTAGCCAGTCGCGAAAGCGAAGCTTTAACGCTGTCGGGAATAAAAACTTCTTCCGGGCGTGACTGAATGGCAGCCAGCGTCCCGTCTACATCAAAGAAAAAAGCGTAACGGCCATCTGGTGACAGTGGCGGTAGTGATTCCAGCGTGTTCACAACTCTTCCTCCTGATTATGTGTGCCACGGCGATACGTCAATCGGCCTCTGGCTGACTGACGCTGGCGGGAGCAGACGACCTGTCTGCAATGCCCACAAGGCACGAGGAAAAAAATTTTTAGCGGATGCGGCACCAGGCCGGAGTGAGAAAGAGGATGCGTTAGAGAGGGTTGTCGCTGCTGATTCCTTCTGCATTTTTTCTGCACGCCACGTGCAGTCAATCTCACCTCATTGCCACATACGTAACAATTGTCAGCATTCAGTATAGACGCTGATAACGGCTCTGCCAGACGTCATGGCGGCGCGGAGCCGTTCATTGCGCCTGTAGCGTGGCAAATAAGTGGGTAAAAAGCGCCAGGAGTAATACGAAATTGTGAAAATTTTGGAAAAAACAGGAAATATAGAGTTGAAATGTTAAAGGCGGAGAGATCCGCCAGGCGTCAGATAACGGGCGACATCCACAGCGCGGTCAGGTTGTAGTGGCTCCAGGTGTCCGCCTCTTCCGGTCCGATAATACTGTCCCAGCAGTAGCGGTCAGCCAGGTCGATCACTTCCGGGCGCAGCATCTGGTTAGCCGAAAGCGAATAGAAGACGCATACCTTGGGTAGCAGCAACGAGCTGGCACCCGGCTCAACCACTACCGCGACGCGCTTGGAAGCGAGACGGACAATTGAACCCAGCGGATAGATGCCCACAGCTTTCACAAAAGCATAAAAGATTTTGCGATCGAAATGCCCTTCCCAGCTTGCCATCTGGTGCATGGCGCTGGCCGGGTTCCAGCCCGCTTTATAGGGCCGGTTTGAGGTTACGGCGTCATAAACGTCGCAAATGGCTGCCATGCGCGCCAGCTGCGAAATCTCCTGCCCTTTCAGGCCGTGTGGATAGCCGCTGCCGTTGATTTTCTCATGGTGATGCAGCGCAACGTCCAGCACGGCATCTTCGCCACCGCTGCGACGCAGCAGGTCTTCACCCATCACCGGATGCTGTTTCATAATGTCGAACTCTTCGTTCGTAAGCTTGCCGGGTTTGTTGAGGATCTCCAGCGAAATCCCGGCTTTGCCCACGTCGTGCAGCAGCCCGGCCGTACCGGCCAGACGCGTCTGTTCATCATCAAGATTAAGCTGACGGGCGAGCGAGACCATCAGCGCGCAGACCGCCACGGAGTGAAGATAGGTATAGTCATCGTGCGTTTTCAGCCTGACCACGCTTAGCAGCGCGGCGGGATGCCGGTTGAGCGAATCGCCTATCTCATCCACCAGCGGCAGCGTACTGCCGGTATCAATGGTGCGGCCCAGCCTGGCATCGCTGAACATGCTCATCACCTGGCCCTTTGCGTGCAGGCAAATAGCCTGTGCCTGGGCGATTTCTTCATGGATGCCCGACACCTGCGGTAAAATTTGCTGCTCGTAAATCGCGTCCTGCTGGTCCGGCCCGCGGCCTTTCGTCAGATCGATCCAGACTTCTTTGATGCCGCTTTCCGCGATAACCTCTATCTGCTGCTGTGTAGCCAGCAACATATGGTTGCGCACAAGGGGATGCTTCAGCCAGAACACTTCCAGCTTGTGCACATACATGCCAATACGTAATTCGTTGGTCTGAATTCTTATTATCATTCCGCCTCTCCTGACCTCCTGCCTTTTCCTCCATTCAGCACAAGTATCGGCGCCGGTGAAAAAACCTTCAGCTATTGCGGTCAGTAATTTTTCTTTTTACGGATTATTTACATTCTGGCTGAAACGGGCCGTCCTGCCTAAAAGGGTAAGCCACTTTTCAGCTTTTGGGAGAGGAATAACAACCTTAACGAGGCCGGAGATGCCTCTTTTATATTTGCATGAAGGAGTTACAAACGCGGATAACGCAAAAAGAAAAAAACTAATGGAAGACGTTATCGTCGTCGGCGCGGCGCGTCATTCTGTCGCCTTCAGCCATCTGCGCGGTACGAATTTCCCGGATAGCGGCAAGGCAGGCTTTACGACGCGCTTCATCAGGATCTTTTGCCGCCAGCAGGCGGAGTTCCTGAATAAGGGAAGCGGGATTAAGGGGACGCTGCTGTTCAAGAATGGCGAGGGTCGCCTCTCCCAGCATGATTTCTCTTAGTTTCTCGGAATGGTGATTGTCCATAGAGGCTTCTCTGGCTTGATGTTACATGCCGTGTGGATCGTTTTTCCGCATCGGCCAGGGCAAGAATGCCTTAACCGACGCGGAAAGAAAAGACAGGCCGGACGAACAGCGGGCATAACAAAAGGTGACTAAATACTCAGATTTCACGACCAAACAGCATAGCGATAAGTTCGTGATGATGCTTTTCAAGATCGGCCTGCTGACTGTCTGCCAGACGGCTTAACAGCTTTGCACAGATGGACTGGCGGTTTACCGTCATGCCACATTTCAGAATCTCCATCACTACCTGGCCCAGCGTTTCCTGATGAGAAGGCACAGCATCAGCGCTAAAATACAGGCTCATCTCCGCTGTTTGTGAGTTAAAACTGTCCTGACGCATAATGGATCCTCTTAAGCAGGTGAAAAAGTGCCCTAAGGGGTGACGTAATCGACCCTGTACAGCTTTCAAAATAATGTACAGTATCTTAAATTTCTGCGAGGCGTTTTTTTTGCAAAAAGTGCTGTTTTGCGACAGTTTATGGCGTAGATGGTCACACTTCATTCAAAAGTGTTCAATTATTCCTTAATGATGTTAGCGCATTAGCGCAAAAATGCCGCTGGCGGTAACAAATTAAGAAAAGTTGTACAACTTTGAGAATAGCAGGCAAAACGGACGTTTCGCCTGCCGGGGGATTATTTTTTAGGAATGTTAACGGCGGATTTGCCTGTTGCTTCGTTTTCAATCGGCGCTACTGAACCAAGGTCGGTGCCGGTTACCGGGTTGACGGAAGGATCGGAAGCGGTACGCGTTGCCAGGTTATCCAGATCGGCTTTCTGATCGACCGGCAGTCCCAGACTCGCCATCCCGTCGCCACCATCTACCGCAGGCTGCGGGTTGGCTACATAGGTGAAGTTTTCGTCCGAGTTCCAGCTGCCGCGCAGATCGCCGCCTTCGGACATGTTGTAGTAAACGTTAGCGTACTGCTCAACCGGCGGCAGTTTGCCCGCAGGGAAGTTATTACGGATAGAGTAAAGCGCTTTTTCAAAGGAGATCTGGTGCGCGACTTCACGCGTCATCAGGAAGCCCAGCGCATCTTTTACGCCCGGATCGTCCGTGACGTTAATCAGGCGCTCGTACAGGATTTTTGCACGTGCTTCAGCAGCAATATTGGAGCGCAGGTCGGCGGTAGGTTCACCGATGGTATCAATATAGGCTGCCGTCCACGGCACGCCGCCGGAGTTGGTCAGCGCCGGGCCGCCGCCGTACAGAATCGACGTCAGATGGCTGTCGTTGCCGTTACCGGTGATAGAACGGTACAGCTCGCCCTCTTCTTCCGTGCCTTCCGCCAGCTTGCCTTTGGCGCCTTTATTCAGCATGCCCACCAGCGAGCCGATGATCTCCAGATGGCTCAGCTCCTCGGTGGCAATATCCATCAGCATATCGCGACGTCCAGCATCCTCGTCGGCCAGACCCTGGGTAAAGTAGCGGCAGGCGGCGGCCAGCTCGCCCTGTGGTCCGCCAAACTGTTCCAGCAGAAGATTGGCCAGGCCTGGATTCGGCTCGGCTACGCGAACAGTGTATTGCAGTTGTTTTACGTGTTTGAACATAGCTCACTCCAGTATAAACAGGCTTACGGTTCTGCTCTGTGGCAGGTTGTCCGGTATTCTCTAACCTGAACTGTTGCGGCAACGTACTTTACGCAGGCTAAAAGCAACATTCAGGTTTAGAAAACCCACATCAAGCGTAGTGCATATTCAGGGAGTCGCTAGCCGCAGGCCGCTATCTTTCTACTCGCCAGGACCATTTTATTCTGTTACCCGCGCGCGGAAATATTTTGAAAACTTGTTGAATCACATAACAATTTGTACGAAATGTTTCTGAATGGCGGAGAGCGGCCGATCGTGGTCTATGCTTGCCCTCAGGTTTTAACAATGAGGAGAAAGCAATGAAGTACAGAAAGCTGGGCCATTCGGGCCTGATGATTTCTGAGCTGACGCTCGGTACGTTAACCTTTAACGGCAAGGCCGGTTTTGAAAAAACCGGTAATGTAGATGCCAAACAGGCGCGTCGCTTCCTGGAAATCGCGCTGGAACAAGGCGTCAATACGGTGGATACCGCTGACCTTTACTCGCAGGGTGGCGCGGAAGAGACGCTGGGCGAAGCGCTGGCCGACTACCGCGATCGATTTATTCTGGCCACCAAAGCCCGCAGCCCGATGAGCGACGATCCCAACGACAGCGGCGCAACGCGTTTTCACCTGATTAAATCCTGCGAAAACAGCCTCAGACGTTTAAAGACCGATCATATCGATCTCTACCAGATCCATAACTGGGATGGCGTCACGCCGGTGGAAGAGACGCTGCGCGCGCTGGAAGACCTGGTGACCAGCGGCAAGATTCGCTACTTCGGCACCTCTAACTATACCGCCTGGCAGATGATGAAAACGCTGGGCTATGCCCAGGCAAACCATATCCTTAAGCCGGTCAGCCAGCAGATTTACTACACGCCGGAATCGCGCGAGGCGGAGTTTGAACTGCTGCCGATGGCGCTCGATCAGGATATTGGCACTTTTATCTGGGGGCCGATGGGCGAAGGTTTACTGACCGGCACCGTCCAGCGCAACACCAAAACGCCGTCGACTTCGCGCCAGGGCAACAGCTGGCCGGAACCCTACGTACACGATATGGAACACGCCTATAACGTTATCGACGTGCTGACCGAGGTAGGCAAAGAGCATAACGTTTCGACCGCGCGAGTCTGCCTTGCGTGGCTGCTGACGCGTCCTGGCATTACCTCGCTGATTGTCGGCAACCGTAGCGAAGCGCACCTGAAAGATAACCTGGCCGCAGCGGAACTGAAGCTGAGCGAAGCGCAGATTAAACGCATCGAGCAGGTAACGCGTCCGGCTCCGCGCTATCCTTACTGGCACCGCTTTACCAGCGGCATGGACCGGCTGGATCCGTCAGAAAAAGTCTTTCTGGACGAATATAAGCAAACGCTGGACGAGCGCAGAGATTTGCAGAAATAACCATCTGGCGAACCCAAAAGCGGGTTCGCCGCTCGCGTCGCAAAAGTTGTGCGGCTAGCGCGAGCGCTGAGTCATCATTGCCAGTGACCAGACCTCGCGCGTGCAGCGCGGACAAACCAGCTTTTGCCGGGCCTGTAACCGCTGCGTCAGTCCGCAATGGTTGCAGGCATATAACCCGTCTGACGGCATTTGCGTAAAGTCAGGCCGGTGCTCCGGTGGCAGTACCGAAAGCCCCGGCCGCACCTCGTCCGCATTGTAATAATAAGCGCTGATATCGCCATCCAGCTCAATCAGCGCCAGCCGAACCTGCCCCAGATGCTCGACGCCTTCCTGACGCAGCTCCATAAAAAATTCGTTTTCGGAGATATTCAGGCCGTCGAGGCTGTCGAGCTTATAAAGCCCGTCCTGAATTAACGTAATCACCTCGCCTTCGATCAGCTTTGAAAAGCGAGGACTGCGCGCGGTCAGAAAAGTGGTCAGGCGATAGAGCGCCAGCAGCACCACAAATACCATTGCCACCGGCAGGACCGGCACATCGTTGTAAAAGGTGACGTCGCCAGCCGCTGAACCCAGCGTCAACACAATCACCAGCTCAAACAGCGACAGCTGGCGAATGCCACGCCTGCCGGAAATTTTAAGAAAGGTGAAGACGATAACGTAGGCGAATATGACGCGTACCACGACTTCGCCCAGAAAGGTAATGGAAAGATTGTTAAGAAGGAAACGGTGCCAGTCGAAGTTGAACATAAGCAGGTATCATTATCCGCAAAATAAAAAGCTGAAGATCCCTCAGCAGACATCACTCTTTTAGCAAAGCGTAAACCAAACCCTTATGGCATTTTTTCGTGACAAAAACCATTGATAAGTCTTTGTAACTGCGCCGGTTAGCCTTTTTTTAGCGGAAATGATGCCTGTCCGTTTGACAAAACACCCTGCCTGCCACTAATGACGTTACGACCATTAAAATGAGGAGGCTTGAGCTATATGCCGCCATCATAGATTTTCCAGAGTGGAATGTTAAGCCGCTGCCGACGTCGTCGGCAGGTTAATCTCAGGAGAAATTTTCTAACACCGAGATAAAGGAGTGGCGATCGCCCTGACCTTCGGTCAAATGTACCCGGCCTTCAATATCAGTAAGATGGTGTTCCATAAGTTGCTGAGCCTTCAGCAGGTCTTTAGCTTTTAGCGCTTTTACAATCATCCGATGATGGTCGGCACCGCAGTCATTGCTGTGCTTCTCTTCATACAAGGCCATCACCAGAGACAACCGCGCGACAATTTTAGACAGCATTTCGGTAAGAACCGAATTACCGGCCATTTCCGCCAGCACGATATGAAATTTTCCGGACAGCACGGTTTTAGATTTCTCATCGCCATGCTGATGAATGTGTTCCTCCTCGTCCGTGAGTTTTTCCAGCGCGTCGAGCTGGTCCTTTGTGGCGCGTTCGGTAAGCAACTCCAGCAGAATACTTTCCAGCTTACGACGTGCTTCGAACAGGCTTTTGGCTTCCTGAATGCCCGGCTCGGCCACAAAAGTCCCGCGATTACGCTTTCGTTCCAGCAGATGATCGCTTTCCAGCACGCCTAATGCTCCGCGTACCACGGTACGGCTTACGCTAAAGTGATCGGCAATGGCTTCTTCAAGGATCTTGCTGCCCGGTTTTAGCGCTCCCTCGCCGATGGCCGTAGCCAGGGTAACGCGAATACGTTCTGAAACATCATCAGAGCCCTCTCCGCTGAGGGCTTCTTTTTTGTTTACCGCTGCGGCTCCCCGGCTGCGCGTAGTCTTCATTCTTTTCTCCCTAATCTTACGATAAGCATCGCTGCTCCCCATCGTGACCTTCAGGCTTTACTATCGCCATAATACAATCCCTGCGCAACTGCTTAATTTAGAATGATGCCCTGCCCGGCACAGAGCGCCCGGATATGAGCAGCAGACTGCTGAATAAAGCCGACAGCCTGGCTAAAGCCATAGGCTTGCTGCTCGTAGCCGGGATAACCGTAGTTGGCGGACTCAAAGCTTTCCCAGTCTGCTACCTCGCCCGCTACGACTCGCTGTTGATATATATCCAGCATGGCGAAATAGGCTTCCAGCTCCTCAGGGGTCAGGTCTGGATGCCCTGCCCGCCAGACAGGATCGTCAATCTGAATACACTGGCGCGGGTTTGCTTTACGCGGTTTATCTGCCGATGACTGGGCAATCTCCAGCGAGAGATTCAGCTGCGGGTTACATCTGGCCAGCAGGCTGAGCACGGCAGAAAAATCTACGATGCCGGTGCCACAAGGTCGCGGCTGGAAATCGAGGCCGCCAGGCGCCCGGCCAATGTAGGCATCTTTTATATGCGTCTGCCGAACCCAGGGAGCCAGACGTTTAGCAGCCCATACCGGATGTTCACCGCGCTGCAACATATTGGCGGTATCCAGCACTACTCCTACGCAGTCTTCTCCAACCGCTTCAATCAGCCGCAAAATCTCAAACGATGTTATCTCATCATGCGTCTCGATATTCATATGCACGCCGTTAGCCCTTGCTGCCGGGGCCAGTTTAAGCAGTACCTTTTCCATCGCCAACAGTTGCTCATCCCACGTTACATCGGTACGAAAGCGATCGACTGCCAGTCGGCCAGGATAAGCGGCCTTAAAATTTCCTGGAGATACCCACAACTCTTTGCAGCCAATCTCAGCGCCAGCTTCGATCATGCGGGTTAGCCCTGCAATAATATCGCCGTTACCAGCATCACGCAGTTCCGGCGATTCGGCGCTGCAATAAGGGTTGATTTTGCCCAGCCCGCTTTCCAGATAGAGCCCCAGCCCGTCGGCTTTGGCCCGAATCTCCCGTAGCTCACCGACGTCCAGGGTGGGACTCATCTCCAACAAAGTACTAAAGAAGATCCCGCTCAAACCCAATTCGGTGACGTGGTCAAGACTTGCCAACGGGCCGCGCTTTTTCGCTTCAGGAAGCTTTAAACCATCAATGCCTAATCTCACAACGTGATTCCTTCTTAAAAAGAGTGTTCATGTTGCTTTGCAAGCGGTATGCCAGACGTAAAGCAAACCCTGTCAACATACTGTATTTATTATAAAATAATTTAATAAAAAATATTTTTATATAAATTTTAATGTATATAATTTTATATTTAAATACTTATGTTTTAAGAGTGATTTGCTTTAACCCCTGTCACATAAGGCTTTCAGCCAGATATCCCGGATGAAGGCTTTACCTTCATCACGAGCTTTCCGCTCCAGCCCTCTCTGTATCGGTCGATATTTGCACCAAATTGATGAATCTCTCGCACCAAAAAAGAAATTAACTTTAACCATTATGTTTCTAAAATTAAGTATCACAAACTTACGAAAGTATTTGCGAATAGTTATAAAAAAGGAAAGCATTTTTATTTCAAGGAGTTACACATTTTTTTAACCCGCAGCGTTTTATTGGCATGTGCTTTGCAATTTTTTCGTCATCTGCCCGCAGATTTTTCGTTTAGCGTCTCAGCACCAGGAAAGCACTATGTCAACTATGCCCAAAACATCAGAACGTAAGCGGCTAAGCGTCCAGGGTCTTACCCATAGCTACGGCGGCAATAATGCGATTAGCGATATTGCCTTCACCATTGAGCCAGGCGAAATTGTTGCTCTGCTTGGCCCCAGCGGCTGCGGAAAATCGACCGTCCTGCGCGCCATTGCCGGACTTATCCAGCCTAAAGCCGGGAAAATTGAGCTGGGCAACCAAAACCTGGCCACCGTCTCAGCCAGAGCGCGCGACATTGGGATGGTTTTTCAGAACTATGCGCTGTTTCCGCATTTGACAGTGGCCGAGAACATTGCCTATCCGCTGGCCTGTCAACATATCTCTCGCGCTGAGCGTAAGTTACGCGTCAGGGAGATGCTGGAGCTGGTTCGCTTAGGCGAATACGGCAACCGCCTTCCCCGTGAACTTTCAGGGGGACAGCAGCAGCGTGTTGCAGTGGCGCGCGCTATTGCCGGTCGGCCTTCGCTGTTACTGCTTGACGAGCCTTTAGGTGCACTTGACCGTGCGCTGCGCTTCGATCTCCAGGTCGAGTTGCTGCATCTGCAAAAGAGTCTGGGCATTACCACCCTGATTGTGACGCACGATCAGGAGGAAGCTCAAAGTCTCGCCAACCGCCTGGTACTGATGAACAAAGGCAATATTGAGCAGATTGATACACCGATGGCGGTTTACGACCGTCCAAAATCACTCTTCGTGAATACCTTTATCGGCCAGACCAACCAGCTGCCGGGTAAGGTGCTGCGCTTTGAGAACGACACGACGCTGATTGGCCTGGCGGATAATAAAACCCTTCGTCTGCCACGCAGGCTTAATTTTACCCTCGGCTCGAAGGTGGTCATTACCTTCAGACCTGAAGAGGTGATTTTGTTCGATCTGCCCGGCGAAAATCGCCAGCCGGTAAGGTTAACTGTGTCGGTGCCGCTTGGGCCGGTACTTGTTCACGAGCTCACCCTGGACTGTGGCAACGGTTTACGTGCCTCACAGGTTCGTGGGCCCGGCACCTCCATCCCCCTTCCCGGCTCACAGCTTTTTGCTGAAATCGATACTTCTCGCTGTCACGCCTTTCCGGCTGAACCACAACCGTAAATTACAACCAGAGGTGAACAACATGAAAGACTTTGAAATCAGTCGTCGTCGGTTCGGTCAATTTCTAGTGGGCGCGGCAGCAACCTCCCTGCTACCTTTTTCTCTTCGGGCGATGGCTACCAGCCAACAGTCAGCCGTTGCGGCCACTTTCCCTGGCAACTGGGAGGATGCCTACCGCAGTGTGCTGACGCCGATAATGAGCAAAGAGGGGTTTGGGCTGACGATTGCTCCGGCGATGGCGCAGGATCAGCTGGCAAAAGTGATGGCCAGCCCTGGCAACCCGCCCTACGATGCTTTGTTGATGTCGCCAGGCCAAATGGACATCGCCGTAAAAAATAATCTGATTGAGAAGATCGACCCGTTGCGACTGAAAAACTGGAACCTGCTCGACAAAAGTTTCCAGGGCGAGTACGGCCCGACCGTGACGGTGGAAGTCAACGGGATTGCTTATAATCCTGACCTTGTTCCGCGTCCGGCTGGCTATGCCGATCTGTTTGATAACCCGAAATATAAAGGGCTGGTCTCCTGGACCGGTTTCGCTTCTAACACTGCCGTAATGGCCTACACCGAAATTGCCAAAATTTATGGCAACGGACCGAATGATATGGCTGCGGTGTTCAAATTGTTCAAAACTCATCCTGAACAAATGGCCAGCATTGTCGACAGCACCAACCATCAGATGACGCTGTTTCAGCAGCAGGAAATTGCCGTGTTTATGTGCAGTACCAGCAACGTGGCACGCCTGAAGAGCCTGGGGATGAACGCGGAATTTGTGCACCCTACAACCGGTTCTCCAGCCGCACCAGTCAATATTCACATGGTCAAAGGCACCAAAAACGCTGACGCCGTCTATGCCTATATGGATGCGGCCATTTCTCAGGCGGCGCAGGATCGGTTCAAACAGCCTCCGGCAGAAATGTTCCCTACCAACAAAAACGTGGAGCTGACGCCAGCTATTTCGGCCTATGTTACCCGCGCCCAGCTTCCAACGCTGGTTTATCCTGACTGGGCGGCGATTAATCAGAATCGCGATGCCTGGATCCGCGAGTTCGACACGCTTGTAGCCGGGTGAGGCGAGGTTATGAAACAGAGCGGCTTTCCCTATGTTATGCCCATGCTACTGCTTTTTGTGGCGTTCTTTGCAACGCCGCTCGCTGTTTTAGTGGGGTTCAGCTTCTTTGCTAAAAGTGGCGTGACGCTGGAGCACTACATCCGATTTTTTGGCGATTCGTTCAACTTTCACGTGCTGATCAACACTGCCAGGCTGGGGATAGAAACGGTTATCGCCACCACGCTGTTGGGCATGCCGATTGCGCTGCTTTACTGGCACAGCGGCAAAAACGTGCGGCAGATTGTCATCTTCCTGACGCTGATCCCAATGCTGACCAGCAATGTGGTCAGAACCTTTGCGTGGATCGTTATTCTGGGGCGCCAGGGACCGATCAGCGAGGCACTGATGGCGCTGGGGATCACCGGCATGCCAACCAGCCTGATGTTTACCGAAACCGGACTGGTACTGGCAATGTGCCAGATCGATCTGCCCCTGATCGTTTTGCCGTTGATTGCCATTATGACCCGTACGCCCTGGTCGCTGACCGAAGCCGCACTGGTTTCCGGGGCTGGGCCGTGGCGTATTCTGCTAACTATATTGCTCCCGCTGATGCTTCCTGGCCTGCTGGCGGGCTGGATCCTGGTCTTTGCCAGCACCAGCAGCTCGTTCGTTACCCAGGCGGTAATTGGCGGCGCGCGCAATGTATATGTTCCTCAGTTGATCTATCGCGAAGTCGGCACGCTGTTTGACTGGCCTCTGGCTTCAGCTATTGCGGTGGTGCTGTTGGTGTCTACCGGCTGTCTGCTGGTTGCACTGACCATGATTTCACGTCACAGGAGGCTGAGTGGCCATGTCTGAACAACGAGAAAATCCGATCCCGGCGCTGCTTTATAAACTGTTCGTGTTTGGCTTTGGCACGCTGTGTCTGATCTATCTGGTCGCACCGATTGTCATCGCCATCATGATGTCCTTTACCGCCGGGCAAACGCTGAAGTACCCACCAGAAGGCTTCTCCCTTCGCTGGTATGAAGCGTTGTTAGATCCGGTCAAATCCGGTACTGAGCACATTGCTGCATGGAACTCACTGAAAATTGCCGGACTGGCGGTACTGGGCTCGCTACTGTTTGCGGTACCGGCAACCATCGGCATGACGCGGATGAAGCGTAAAAGCGTTAATGCGATTGAGCCACTGTTGCTGGCACCGTTGGTGCTGCCGAGCCTGGTCTATGGGCTGGCAGCGCTGATTGTCGCGAACTTTTTTGGCTTTGCTCCTTCTTTATGGCTGACCGTGCTGGGCCACGTAGTGGTGTTTGGCCCCTTGATGTATCGCGCCGCCTCGGTGGTGGCTCAGGGAGTGAACCCTTCGTTGGCAGAAGCGTCCACTACCATGGGCGCCAGCTGGTTCACGACTTTACGACGGGTAACTTTACCGCTGCTGATGCCGGGCATTCTTGCCGGGGCATTTCTGGTGTTTATCCAGTCACTGGATAACGTCACCGTCACGCTGTTTCTGGCAGATGCCAGCACCACGGTTCTGCCGCTGCGCATGTTTGCGCTGATTGAGGAATCGCTGGATGTCCGCGTTGCGGCTATTTCCGGGATCCTGATCGCCATCACGCTGCTGGGGCTACTGGTGGCCCGACGCGTATTGGCACCTCGCCCGAACAATCAATAACCAAATGAATAAAAAGGAATTATTATGAATACTCATCCTCAGGCCGCGGGCTACCGCATTGGCTCTCTGCTGGCCGATTTTCAGCCCGATTTTGACTTCTCAGCCCCGTTACCGTTGCCGCCGGAAGAGTTTGAGGAGCGTTTGCGCCGCGTTCGCCGTTCAGCGGTTGAAGCCGGGCACGATGCGCTGGTTGTTCATACCGGCAGCGTCGGCTGGTTTCATGCTTCCAACCACTATCTGCGCTACCTCTGTGACTGGATGCGCGAAGGAGTATTAATTATCCCGACCGATGTCGATAAGCCATTGACGCTACTCTCTTTCTTTACTCAGTCCGTGCTGCTTCCCCCCGCTGGCGAACCGCTGTTGGTTAACGATATCTGGCAGATTGGGCCGATTGGCCGTGAGTACGCCGACAGGCCCGGTGACTCAGTGCTTAAAACGGCGGAAAAATGCAGCGAAATCCTCACTGGCTTTGGCATGAAGAAAGCGCAAATCGGGATAATCGGTGACCGGACTGCCCTGACCTTCTGGGCCGGGCTGGAATCGATGCTGCCGGGGTGCAAATTTATTAGCGACAACCCAATCCTCGACCGCTTACAGAAAGTGCGTTCGCCGCGCGAAATCGAAATGTTCCGTGCGGCGGCTCAGCTGATCGGCATCGGCACCCAGGCAGCCTGGCACGTTACTAAACCAGGCGTGACGGATCATGAGATTTTTGCCGCATTTACCGCTGCACAAATGGCGTTTGGTGGCGAAACCGGTGACGGCTATCAGATTGGCATTAATGAATTCGGCACCCATTGCGGCAAGCCTTACGGACACGTCGTTCGCCCCGGTGATTTGATCAATTTATATATCTCCAATGTTACCTGGCGCGGCTACACCGCGCAGACAGCCCGAATGATTGCGGTTGGTGAGATTACCGAACGCCAGGAAAAAGTGTTGGCAGCCTGTACCGAGGGCGTGAAGCGGGCTGAGCGTCTGATCAGGCCCGGTGCGCTGATGTGCGATATCAACAACGCCGCCTTTGAATCAATGATTGAGCAAGGCCTGCTCATTTCGCCAGAGGCGCGCAGTATGCCTTACAACTGGTCTCCGATGCCTGACGGCAGCGCACGTCTGATCCCACAACAGTATGTGCGCGATCTCGACTGGGAGGCACAAGGCCGCAAGCTGATGCATGTATATCCGGCAACTCACGGGCCTCATAACCCCAACCTCGGCCACTCGGTCGGCATGGCGGGGGGACAGAACAGCTTTAACATTTCCTCGCACAACTACGATCGGCTGGAAGAAGGCATGGTATTTGTGCTGCATACCCAGTGGCTGGAACCGCTTTCGGCTGGCTGTAACATCGGTGATTGCTATGTTGTGACCCATGATGGGTTTGAAAATCTCAGCCACCATACACCCCTTGAAACTCACCGTATTGCTTCCGGAGCCTGAAATGAACCCCGCTATCCCACACACTTATTTTGATTTTTCTGCGTTAACCGAGCGCGAACGTTACAAAATTTTGATTGGCACCGTCATCCCTCGCCCTGTCGCACTGGTCACCACAGTCAGTAAAGAAGGCGTGCCCAATGCGGGCCCGTTCAGCTTTTTTAACGTATTGACGCACGCTCCGGCGATTGTGGCCATCGGCGTGGAAAATTATGACGACATGCGCTTTAAAGACACCGCCCGCAATATTCGTGAAACCGGCGAATTTACTGTTCATATTGTTGATGATGCGCTGGTCAGCCAGATGGAAATCTGCGCCATCAAATTTGGCCCGGAGGTAAATGAGCTTGACGTTGCCGGGCTGGAAACTACGCCAGGGAGAATGGTAGGCAGCCCACGAATTCTGGCCGCTCCGGCAGCGCTGGAGTGTCGGCGTCACACCACGCTTCAGGTTGGGGCGGCGCGTGAAATTATCTTAGGCGAGGTCATCGGCGTGTACATCAGAAGCGATGCGATCAATCCGGAAAACCTGCATATCGATCAGCATTTGATGGACGCTATAGGCCGTATGGGCGGAAATACCTACTGCCGCACGCGTGAACAGTTTGACGTGAAAACATTAACCAAAGAACAGTGGAAGGAAAGTCAGTTAATTAAATAGCGGGTGTCGCCCGTCAGGCAATGGCTTATATATAAACTCCCTCTTATGGGAAAATAATTATATTCAGACAGGGTAAATAATAATGATGAGGCGTTCATTTGCAATGGCAGCAATGCCACTGCTGGCTTTCCTGTGTCCGGCGCACGGCGCAGAGATATATAATAAAGATGGCAACAGGCTGGAGCTTATCGGTCGAATTAAAGTTTCTCACTCTATTTCTGATGATGCGAACAATGATGGCGACGTCTCTTCAAATCTTCAGGGCGGGTTTAGCGGTATGACGCAGATATCCAGCCAGCTTACCGGCTACGGCACCTGGTCCTACCAGTATAGCCTGCACAACGCTGAAGGCAGTGATGCACAAAATGGCAACGCCACCCGCCTTGGCTATGCCGGAGTAAAGTACGGTGAGCTGGGGTCAATAGACTATGGCCGCAACTTTGGCCTTGTGTATGACGTAATGAGCTATACCGATATGCTGCCGTATTTCGGCAGCGACTCCGATTACAATGATGTATTTCTCATCGGCAGGTCTACAGGACTGCTGACCTGGCGTAACAACGATTTCTTTGGCCTGCTCAAGGGACTAAACGTTGCCGCCCAGTACGAAGGTAAGAACGATCGCACTGGCGACAGCGGTGCAGTGACGCGCTCCAACGGCGATGGCTATGCACTATCGATGTCCTATTCCTTTGACTCAGGTGTGAGTGTAGTAGGATCCCTCGCCAGTCTGGATCGCACCGAAGCGCAGAATAGCCTGAGCAGAGGCAAAGGCGATAAAGCGCAGCATTATGCGGCGGGTTTAAAATACGACGCAAACAGCATCTATCTGGCCGCCGTCTATGATGTCAGCCAGAACGCCATCCCGGTGAGCGGTGGCTTCACCAATCAGGCGAAAAACCTGGAAATCGTGGCGCAATATCAGTTTACCAACGGTTTTCGTCCTTCTCTGGCTTATGTATCCTCCAGAGGAGAAGATATTGAAGGTATCGGCGATACAGACATTATTAACTATATCGCCGCAGGTGCCTCTTATTACTTCAATAAAAATATGGTGGCGTTTGGAGAGTACAAGGTAAACCTCCTGAGAAAGGATAACCCGCTGGGACTGGCTACCGATGACGTGCTGGCGCTTGGGCTGGTTTATCAGTTTTGACAGAGCTGCCAGTGATAGTCCTGGGGCAGTCCGATCCAGGCAAGCTGGCAAAACAGCATGCGGCACTGATTTTTCGAGGCGTAAAAACATAGCATACCGCCGGGAAAAAGCATTTTTATCGGGCGGTTTTAGCTATCGCCCGATCTTTCGCTGCCGCTGTAATAGTCACATGGCGTCTTGATCAGCATAAAAAAGCTAAGCAGAATTTATCTTTCGCGCTAATTCCTTTTTATCCTCTGCCTGATTGCGGCTAAATTAACCGCCTGTTTTCTGCCTTGACTAAAATAAGCCCGGCGCTCAAATAAAATTAAAAACGCTGCAAGATCAGCAAGTTTTATAAAAATTCAGTTTAGCGTCTTGATTGCTCACCGCGTTCGGCGATACTGTATGTATATACAGCTAATCTGGAATAACTATTATGCAGCCGATTTTTCCTGCTGAAATTATGGACGACCTTTTTTTGCCGCTTTTTATTGAGCGCGTCCCCTGCGGCTTTCCCAGTCCGGCCCAGGATTACATTGAGGACCGGCTGGATCTGAATAAGCTGGTGATCCGTCATCCCAGCGCCACCTATTTTATTAAGGTCAGCGGCGACTCGATGATTGAGGCCGGTATCGGCCACGACGATTTGCTGGTGGTGGATCGGGCACTGTCGGCGACGCATGGCGATATTGTGGTGGCGGCGGTAGCGGGCGAATTTACCGTTAAGGAACTGCGTACCCGTCCCTGCTTGCAGCTGGTGCCGCGCAATCGCCACTATTCTCCCGTCGAGTTTCACAATGCGGAAGAGCTGGAGATCTTCGGCGTGGTCACTTTTATTCTGAAATCTACAAAAAACAGCCGCGAGAGTTTTACGTAACGGCTCGCTGAATCACTGTTTTTAGCTTTCCCGATAAAGAGTCCGCGCTGGCTGACGGGCTCTTTACCGCAAGGATAACCGCCGCGCTCTGGCTTGATTTGGGCTATGACTATGTTTGCTCTGGTTGATGTGAACAACTTTTATACTTCCTGCGAGAAGGTTTTCCGGCCGGATTTAAAAAACAGGCCGGTCGTTGTCGTCTCTAATAACGACGGCTGTATTATTTCGCGTTCAGCGGAAGCAAAGGCGCTGGGTATTAAAATGGCCGAGCCCTACTTTAAAATTAAAGATGATTTGCAACGGATGCAGGTGCAGGTTTTTAGTTCTAACTACGCGCTCTATGCCGATCTCAGCCACCGCGTAATGACCCTTCTCGACGAGCTGGCCCCCTCTGTAGAACGTTACTCTATCGATGAAGCCTTTATCGATCTAACCGGCGTCAGCAACTGCATCGCGCTGGAAGAGTTTGGCCGTGAAATTCAGCAGACGATCTTACAGGCCACCGGGCTGACGGTAGGCGTCGGTATTGCGCCCACCAAGACGCTGGCCAAGCTTGCCAACTACGCCGCAAAAAAGTGGCGCAAGACGGGCGGCGTGGTCAACCTGTCCGATCCCGTCCGTCAGCGCAAGCTGCTGCCGCTGGTGCCTGTTGAAGAAGTCTGGGGCATTGGTCGTCGCATCGGTAAACGGCTACAGCTGATGGGGATTAAAAACGCGCTGCATCTGGCCGACAGCTCCGTGCCCACCATCAAAAAACATTTTAGCGTGGTGATGGAAAGAACGGTGCGCGAGCTGCGCGGCGAATCCTGTCTGGTAATAGAAGAGCTTGCGCCCACCAAACAGCAAATTGTGTGCAGCCGCTCTTTTGGTCACCGTATTACGGACTATAGCGATATGCACCAGGCCATCTGCGCCTGGGCAGAGCGCGCGGCGGAAAAGCTGCGCGGTGAAAAACAGTACTGCCGCTTTATCAGCGTGTTTATCCGCACCAGCCCGTATGACAGCAACGCCAGCGGCTATAACAATCAGGCTTCCGGCCGACTGCTGCTGCCTTCAAACGATACGCGCGACATTATTCGCGTAGCGACCGAAGCACTTGACCGCATCTGGCGCGAAGGCGAACGCTATCTGAAAGCGGGCGTGATGCTCAGTGACTTTTATAGCGAAGGCGTGGCGCAGTACGACCTGTTTGCCGAAGAAAAACCGCTGGCGAACAGCGTGGCGTTGATGAAGGTAATTGATACACTGAACCAGTCCGGCAAGGGCAAAATCTGGTTCGCCGGACAGGGCATTGAGAAAAGCTGGTCAATGAAGCGGGAGATGCTCTCTCCCGCCTGGACAACGCGCTACAGCGATATGCCTGTAGCGAGGTGAGAGGCTATTGCCCGTTCAGCCGGGCGACAACCTGCCCCCTTTCCGTGCTGCTACAGCAGATTTTTTTCCGCCAGCTCCAGCGCATAGTAGCTGAAGATCAGATCGGCACCGGCGCGCTTGATGGCGCCCAGGCTTTCCAGCACCACGTCCTGCTCGTTAATAGCGCCAGCCTGCGCGGCAAACTTCAGCATCGCGTATTCGCCGCTAACCTGGTAAGCCGCCAGCGGAAGTTCGCTGCGCTCGCGCACGTCACGGATAATATCCAGATAGGCGCCCGCCGGTTTCACCATCAGCGCATCCGCACCTTCCGCCTGATCGATTAACGATTCGCGAATCGCTTCGCGACGGTTCATCGGGTTCATCTGGTAGGTTTTGCGATCGCCCTTCAGCGAGGTGCCCGCCGCTTCGCGGAAAGGGCCGTAGAAGGAAGAGGCAAACTTGGTGGAGTAAGACATGATCGCCGTATCGGTAAAGCCCGCTTCATCCAGCGCGTGACGGATTGCCGCCACCTGCCCGTCCATCGCCGCAGAAGGCGCAATAAAGTCTGCACCGGCGCGCGCGGCGGCAACGGCTTGTCTGCCCAGGTTCACCAGTGTTGCATCGTTATCCACGCCGTGGTCGTGCAGTACGCCACAGTGGCCGTGCGTGGTGTATTCGCAAAAACAGGTGTCGGACATGACGATCATTTCCGGTACTGCATCTTTACAGATGCGCGCCATGCGCGAAACCAGGCCGTTTTCCTGCCAGGTGTCGCTGCCGTCGGCATCGGTATGATGAGAGATACCAAAGGTCATTACGGAACGGATGCCCGCTTTGGCGATACGCTCAATCTCATAGGCCAGACGCTTTTCGGGAATGCGCATCACGCCAGGCATCGCCTGGATAGCCTTATAGTCATCCAGCTCTTCTTCAACAAAGATTGGCAGCGCCAGATCGTTGATGCTGAGCGAAGATTCCTGAAACAGCGAGCGGAAAGATGGGGTCTGACGCAGACGTCTTGGGCGAAGGTTTGGAGATAGACTGGACAAAACAACCTCGGTTTAACAGATGGTCAGCGGCAAAGCGGCACCGCCGGAGAAGTCTGTTAACAGTATACCTACAGGCGCTTTCTGACAATGTCTGTCATCTTCCTGCCCTGGCTAACGGCACAGAATGCCTGGCTTTCTCCTGCCCGCTGCCTTTGCCATCGGCTTCCCTTTTCACCCGGCTTCTCGCCCGATCTTTCTCATCGCCCGCCATAGCGTTATTTTTCCGACCAGCGGGCTTTTTTGCTGAGGATAAGGCCAGCCTTAACCGCATCCCTGGTAAAAATTTGCCTTTTCAAACAGATATCCAGCCCGATTCTTTTTTAACGTCCATAATTAAGCCAGTGACTGCAAAGGAGTAAAGATGGGATTTCTAAGCTGGACCGCCGCTACCGGCGCGCTTTTACTGTTGATGTCGCTGGCATCGGGCTGGATTAACCGTGGTCCGCTCACCACGTTTACCCTTTATCTGATAGCGGGCGTGGTTTGCGGCCCATGGGTACTGGATCTGCTGCATATTGATATTGCCGCCCACAGCGTCCTGACCGCGCACCTGACCGAAATCGCGATGGCGGCTTCCCTGTTTATTACCGGCCTGAAGCTGCGTCTGCCGCTGCGTAATCCGGGCTGGCGGCTCGGGCTGCGGCTGGCGTTTCCGGGAATGCTACTGACCGTGGCCGGCATGTCGCTGGCCGCCCACTACCTGGCTGGCCTGTCGTGGCCTTACGCGCTGGCCTTTAGCGCCATTGTGGCACCAACCGATCCGGTACTCGCCAGCCTGATTTCCGTTAACGACGCGCGCGATGATGATAACCTGCGCGTTTCGCTCTCCAGCGAGGCGGGAATGAACGACGGCACGGCCCTGCCGCTGCTGATCCTGGCCGTGACGCTGTTGACCACGCAGCAGCCGCTGTCGGTAGAATTGCTCACCCACTGGGCGCTAAAAGATGTGCTGTGGGCCATCGTGGGCGGGCTGGGGATCGGCTTTGTTCTTGGTCGCTTTGTCGGACAATACGTAACGCACTTACGCCACGCGCATCAGGACGTTGCTCCCAACGACTTTCTGGCGCTGGCGCTGATTGCGCTAAGCTATGCCGCTGCCCAGACGCTGGATGCCTCCGGCTTTCTGGCCGCGTTTGCAGCCGGTGTCGGCCTGCGCCGCGCGGAGGTGCGGGTAATCAGCCGCCAGCCTGCCGATGCTTTCGACGACAGCGAACATCGGCCACCCGCTGAACTACTGGTTAATCCGCATATTCGCCATGACTCTTTTAAACCCGATCCGGCGCGCTCCGTTGGCCTGGTAGTTGGCGACGCCCTCTCTTTTGGCGATACGGTAGAACGCCTGTTTGCTGCGGGCATTATTATCGTGCTGGGCGTGACGCTGGCGCAGCACTGGGATCCGCTGGGCCTGGTGATGGCGGCGGTGCTTTTTATCGTGGTGCGTCCGGTAGCGGTCTGGCTGGGCACCACGGGCATTAAGGTTCCATGGCAGCAAAAGCTGATTATCGGCTGGCTGGGCATTCGCGGTATCGGCAGTATTAACTATATTGCCTGGGCCTATACGCATGGCGTCGCTGGCCCGGAGATGACGCGGATGGCAAATATCGCCTTTACGCTGATCGTGGCCAGCGTCATTCTGCACGGTATTTCGGTGACGCCGTTACTGAACTGGCGTCAGGCGCGGATAGCCGCCCGGCAGCAAAAAGAGCGGGAGTAGCTTCCGCCATCAACCTGCTCAATCCAGGATTTATGCTAGCCTCAAAGCGAGGGGATCTATTGCTGTTCTGGAGAGCGGGTTGATAAAAAGATGAAAATATCAGACAGTTTTCGCAGCCATTTTATTCGTGAAGTGCTTATCCCGTTAGTGCTGGTGTTACTGATTACGTTTACCGCTGCCACGTTTACCGTCTGGTGGGCGACGGCCAAAACCAATCGCGACGCCGCCGGACAGCAGCAGCGCATTATTCAGACCTCGCTTTCGCAAAGCCTGGCAGAGATGATCAAGCAGAACCGTAGCCTCGCGCTATGGCAGCCGCTTGGCAGCCGACTGGAGCGTGCGCCGCTGGATATCCTCTGGCTGAATCAAAACGTCGGTGCCTGGCTGACGGAGATGTTTGGCCATCAGCTTATCTATATTCTTGATGAGCATAATCAGCCGGTCTACCGCTGGGAATGGGGCGAAAACGTGCCGGTAGCGCGATTTGAGCATTTGCGCCCGCCGGTCACTTCCCTGCTGAATAAGCTGAAAATTCCCTTTGCCATCGGTAGCCGCCATGCCGAAACGGTAGATTTTACCCTGATCGACAAACGCCCCGCCGCGCTGGCCATTAGCGCCATAGACAACGGCTACGGGCAAAACGGCCGGTTCCGCCTGGTCAGCGTTAAGTATCTGGACAGCAGCTATCTTGACTCCCTCGCCCAGCGCAGCCTGCTGCGCGACCTGCATTATGCCGACGGCAATCCGCTGCACAAAGGTGCTAACTATCTGCTGACCAATGTCGCAGGCGAGCCGCTGGGTTATATCAGCTGGCGGCCTTCTACGCCCGGTTCGCAGATGTTTCAGGTCATCGGCCCTGTCGGCCTGGTGATGGTGCTGATTATCACGCTGATTTGCGTGTTAATGATCCGCCGTTTATGGCTTTCCTCGTCGCGGCTATCGCAGTCGCTGCTACAGCTTAGCGCCAGCGAGGCGCAGGCTCAGCATCTGGCCTTTCACGATGTATTAACCGGTTTGCCTAACCGCGCGCTGGTCGAAGAACGGCTGACGCAGGCGTTAGGCAGGCTAATGCGCAGCGAAGGACAAATAGCGTTACTGCTGCTGGATCTGGATCGCTTCAAGCTGGTGAATGATACCTATGGGCACCATGCCGGGGACGAACTGATCATTGATGTAGGCCACCGGCTCAGCGAACTGGTGCGGGAAAACGATACGGTTGGGCGACTGGGCGGCGACGAGTTTGTGGTGATTCTGGAAGGCATAACCTCCCTGCACGTTATTGAGCAACTTTGCGAACGTATCATCGCGTCGCTGGCTCGCCCTTTTACTTTATTAGGCAGCCAGACCTGGATCGGCGTCAGTATTGGGGTGGCCACGGCTCCACAAAACGCCAGCGACAGGCTGGAGCTAATGCGCAAGGCGGATATCGCGCTGTACGAAGCCAAAAGCCAGGGGCGCGGACAGCATCGCATTTTTGACGAATCAATGGATGAATCGGTTAAAAAGCGCCAGCAGATAGCGGGCGACCTGCGTATTGCGCTACAGAGCAAGCGCGATCTGGCGGTTTATTACCAGCCGCTGATGGATATTGCCGGCCAGAAAGTGGTAGGGCTGGAAGCGCTGATCCGCTGGAATCATCCGGTTCACGGCCTGATTTCTCCCGGCGACTTCATTCCGCTGGCGGAAGAGATGGGGCTGATTATTCAGCTTGGCGAGTGGGTATTGCGCGAGGCGTGCCGCGTGTCGCTTGCCTGGCCGGATTTATCTATGGCGATTAACGTTTCGCCTTTACAGTTTCGTTCGGCGGGTTTTGTCGAACGCGTCAAGGCCATCGTTAAGCAGGAGAAAACGCAGCCTTCGCGTATTGAGCTGGAAATCACCGAGGGCGTCCTGATAGAAGATGAGAAAGGCGCGCAGGAGATCATGAGCGAGCTGCGTCAGGCAGGTTTCCGTATCGCGCTGGATGATTTCGGCACCGGCTACTCCAGCCTTAACTACCTGCGCCATTTCTCGGTGGATAAAATCAAGATTGACCGCTCTTTTACCCAGTCGCTGGGCGTGACGGAAAATTCCACGGCGATTATCGAATCGGTAGTCAGGCTGGGCCAGGCTATGGGGTTAACCGTGACGGCGGAAGGCGTGGAAACCAGCGGCCAGATGCAGGCGCTGGCCGAGGCGGGATGCAATCAGCTACAGGGATTTTTGTTTTCCCACGCCGTGGCGGAAGAAGAGATTAAAGAGCTGTTAACCCCACGTAAAGCAGGCTGATATAAGTGACAACGTCACGTTAACGATAAGTAGTATCAAGCGTCCGGCAACGCCGAACTTGCGGAGACTGGCGCAAAGCACAGTGAAATAGCGAAAGAGCGAAAGAGCTTAAAGAACCGATACAGGCGTAGCGAACAGGGAATAGCTTGAGGAAGCGGTACAGGCGAGGCGAACAGGGAATAGCTTAAGGAAGCGGTACAGGCGTGGCGAACAGGGTACGGTCGTAAAGATGCAAAAACGGCATCCCTGTCAGCTCGGGGCGCGACGTCCATGTCGCGCCACTCTCTGCTCGTTGTCTCCTTTCCCCGCACTTTAAACTCAGGTGCTGCCCGTCGGTACAAAACGGCGAACCATTTTGGCAACACCTTCGTTAGCTAAGGTCAGAAAAAGCCCAGCGGTTCCGTGCTGTAACTCACCAGCAGATTTTTAGTTTGCTGATAGTGATCGAGCATCATTTTATGGGTTTCGCGGCCAATCCCTGATTTCTTATAGCCGCCAAACGCGGCGTGTGCCGGATAGAGATGGTAGCAGTTGGTCCAGACGCGCCCTGCCTTGATGGCTCTGCCTACCCGATAGGCGCGGTTGATATCACGTGTCCAGACGCCTGCGCCCAGCCCGTAAATAGAGTCGTTAGCGATGGCGATGGCTTCCGCTTCGTCCTTGAAGGTAGTAATGCCGACTACCGGCCCAAAAATTTCCTCCTGGAAAACGCGCATGCTGTTATTACCTTTCAACAGCGTCGGCTGAATGTAATAACCGTTCGCCAGCGAGCCTTCCAGCTTTTCAATATTGCCGCCGGTCAGCACTTCTGCCCCTTCCTGGCGCGCAATATCAAGATAAGAGAGGATTTTATCAAACTGCTGCTGTGAAGCCTGCGCGCCAATCATGGTATCGGTATCGAGCGGATCGCCGCGCTTGATGGTTTTTATTCTCTCCATCACCGCTGCCATAAACGGGACATAAATAGATTCCTGCACCAGCGCACGTGACGGACAGGTACAGACCTCGCCCTGGTTTAAAAAGCCCAGCACCACGCCTTCTGCCGCCTTTTCTATAAATGAAGGCTCGGCCTGCATAATATCTTCAAAGAAGATGTTTGGTGATTTGCCGCCAAGCTCTACGGTAGAAGGGATCAGGTTTTTTGCCGCCAGCTCCAGAATATGGCCGCCCGTTGCGGTCGACCCGGTGAACGCGATTTTGGCGATACGTGTGTTACTCGCCAGCGCCTCTCCCGCCTCGCGGCCATAGCCATGCACCACGTTGAGTACGCCTTTCGGCAGTAAATCGGCAATCAGTTCGACAAACAGGGTTATCGACAGCGGAGTCTGCTCGGCGGGTTTCAACACCACGCAGTTACCCGCGCCCAGCGCCGGAGCCAGCTTCCAGGCCGCCATTAACAGAGGAAAATTCCACGGAATAATCTGGCCGACCACGCCCAGAGGTTCGTGAAAATGATAGGCGGCAGTAAACTCGTCGATTTCTGCCGCCGTGCCTTCCTGCGCCCGCAAACAGCCCGCGAAATAGCGGAAATGATCGACCGCCAGCGGTAAATCGGCCGCCAGGGTTTCGCGCACCGGTTTGCCGTTATCCCAGGTTTCGTTTACCGCCAGATATTCCAGATTCTCTTCCAGCCGGTCGGCGATCTTCAGCAGCGCCAGCGACCGCGACTGGACAGAGGTTTTCCCCCACGCTTCGGCCGCGGCATGCGCGGCGTCGATCGCTTTTTCAATATCTTCTTTCCCTGAACGAGGAAATTCGCCGATAACCGAGCCGTCAACCGGCGAGCTGTTAGTGAAATAATTGCCGTTAAGCGGCGCAACAAACTCGCCGTTAATAAAGTTGCCGTAGTGCGATTTCAGCTCTATTAAAGAGTCGCTGCTGCCTGGATATGCGTAGCGCATAATCGTCCCTCCGTGATAATTAACAATTGAACAACTTTAAGTTAACATTAACAGAACGATTTAGTTTGACAGCCTGGCGCGACAGAAAGTGTGACCGGCACGATATTAAAGCGACGCCGCGCGTTTGTCGGCAGAATGATATTGCTGGCAAAACGCCTGGAGCAGTCGCAGAGGCCAGACGGGGACATCACCTTGCTCGCTCGCCTGGAGACAGGCGGTCATAATTTCCAGGGTGAATTCGGGATGAAACTGCACTGAAAGCGCCTGCGGGCTGTAGCGCACAATCTGGCAGTCATCGAGCGCTGAAGAAGCGATAACCCGCGCGCCCTCTGGCGGTTGCAGCACGGACTGACGGTGGGAAAGCCAGGCGGAAAACTGCGCGGGCAATATCGTCAGCAGCGGATCGCCAGCGCAGTCGGCATGCCTGGTAACCTGTTGCAGCCCGCCCTCCCAACCGCGCGGGTTGTCATCAACTACGCCGCCCAATGCGTAAGCCATCAGCTGGTGACCATAGCAAACGCCAAGCAGCGGCAGCTGGTGATCCATTGCGCTACGGATCCATGCCGCTGAACGTTCGCTCCATTCCGCATGATCCGTTACCATCGCCCAAGAGCCAGAAAGAATGGCAGCCGAAAGCGAAGCGGGATTCGGCAACGCTTCACCCAAATCGGGACGAACCACCAGATAATCGTCAGGCCGTAAGCCTGTCGCTGCCACAAACCATTGGTGCTGCTCGCCCACGCGTGCCATTACGTTTTCAGGCGGCGTTTCGAACTGAATAATTGCTACAGGTAAGCTCATAGTCAGAAATATCCTTGCTGAACGATAGCGGTTTAACCGGGGAAACAAAAAAGCGGGCGATGCGCTTAAAATAAGCGCGATTCGTGCCATGATAAGCGAATGATTAAACACACTAAAGGATTACGTTGTGGCATTACGTCATTTTTTGCTGGTTTTTTTGGTCGTCACCCTGTGGGCCTTTAACAATATCGTGGTGAAATGGGGGCTGGGCGAGATCCCGCCGCTTTTTCTGACGCTAATGCGTTTTGTGGTGGTAGCGCTGATCCTGGTGCCTTTTACCCGCGTCACGCGCGAGCAGTTACGCTATCTGCTGCCGCTGGCTTTTACCTTCGGCTTTATGCACTTTTCCCTGTTGTTTCTTGGGCTGAAGTATACCGATGCCGGGACCGGCGCGATTGTGGTACAGCTTGGTACGCCCTTCGCAATGGTCCTGGCCATGGTTTTTCTGCAGGAAAAACTGTCGCTGGTGCAGATGCTGGGCATCGCTGTTTCCTTAACCGGCGTTGTGGTGTTAGCCGGAAGCCCCACCATTCCCTCCTGGTGGGTGCTTTGCCTGCTGTTGTGCAGCGCGGCCGGATGGGCAATCAGTAATTTAATTGTGAAGAAATCTTCCGGTATCAAGCCGCTGGCTATGACGGGCTGGCTCTCTTTGCTGGCCATCCCCATTGTCGGCTTTTCTTCGCTGGTGATGGAAAGCGGCCAGCTGACCAGCCTGGTTCATGCCTCCTGGCGAGGCTGGCTGGCGATTATTTATAGCGCCGTCTGCTCTTCTGTGGTTGCCTATTCCATCTGGTATGGGCTGCTGCGTACCTATAACGTCAACCTGATTATGCCCTGGTCACTGCTGACCCCGGTGCTTTCGGTGATTATGGGCGTGCTGTTTCAGGGCGACAGCATGAACGTGTTCAAAATCTGCGGTTCGCTGCTGGTGGTGCTGGGCACCGCGATTGCGGTCATTAATTTACGTAATCTGCGTATGCATGCGCGGCTGCCCAGGCTGAAACGCATGCGGTAGCGCCAGCCAGGCTTCATTGCTATGGTTAAAAAAAGGAGAAAACCATGGCAAAACGGTTGACTACGCTTTTATGGCAACAGCTCTGGCAGGCCCTGCGCAACAGCGCAACGCCCGTTCCAGACGTGCGCTTTAACGGCACTGAACGCCTGAGTTCCGCTTATCCCGTTACCGAACTGGCGGCCACCAGCTTTGCACTGGCAATGCAGGCGGCGGCCGCGCTGGTGAACAATCCCTCCCGGCTCCAGGTTAATATGCGCCTGGCCTCGCGCTGGTTTCAGCACAGCTTTCATCCCATCAACCGTTCTGCGCCTGCGCAGTGGGATGCCTTCGCTGGCGACTACGCTACCGACGACGGCTGGATCCGCCTGCATACTAATGCGCCCCCTCATCGGGCCGCGATGGAAAAAGTGCTTGGCATTCACTCTGACCGTAAAGAGCTTGCCGACGCCGTCCGACGCTGGCAAAAAACCTCTCTGGAGCAGGCGGTGATCGAGGCTGGCGGCTGCGCGGCTGAAATGCGCAGCGTTGCTGCCTGGCAACAACATCCGCAGGGCCAGAGCGTACAGAGAGAAGCCCTGATTGCGCAAACGCTGCAACCGGAAGCCGCGCTGCCTGCCTGGCGGCTGCACGTCCTGCGCCCGCTGCATAACGTGAAGATCCTGGATCTGACGAGGATTATCGCTGGTCCTGTCGCTACACGCTTTCTGGCCGGGCTGGGTGCGGAGGTTTTGCGTCTGGATCCGCCGGGCTGGCAGGAACCCGCACTGGAAGAGGAGATCACGCTGGGTAAGCGCTGCGCGCGGCTGGATCTGAAATCTGCCGAAGGGCGGAAACTGTTTGAACAGCTGCTGGGCCAGGCAGACATTATCGTACACGGCTATCGTGCTGATGCACTGCCCGCGCTGGGCTATGACAGCGAGAGTCTGCAAAAACTTTCGCCCGGACTGATTGATATCAGCCTGAACGCGTGGGGCTGGACGGGGCCGTGGCGTAACCGGCGCGGTTTCGACAGCCTGGTGCAGATGGGTTGCGGTATAGCCGATACCGGACGCCAGTGGAAGTTGAGCGATGCCCCGGCTCCGCTGCCGGTGCAGGCGCTGGATCATGCTACCGGCTACCTGATGGCAGCAGCCGCGCTGGAGGGAATGCGTTTGCGGCTGCGTAATAACACAGGTTTTACAGCAAGGTTATCGTTAGCCAGAACAGCCTGCGTGCTGACAGACCATCCTTATCCCGACACAGTGCAGCCCGACGGTCTGGGGCCAGCCGGGCTGTATGATGAAAATGCCGCGACGGAAATAACGCGCTGGGGCATTGGCAAGCGCCTTAATCCGCCGGTTTGGCTACCGGGCACGCCGCTGGTCTGGTCGCGCTCCGCTTCGCCGCTCGGTTCAGATACGGCAGCATGGCAGACGTAATTGGCTGCCCGTTTTCGCCTTTGTACGCGTTAATTCAAGACAGAAAGCCGGTTGAGGAGAGCGCTTAGCCCTCGCCTTCCTCGCCTTCTTCCGCCAGTTCATCACGCATCGCCTGAATCGCTTCACGGCTTAGCGCGGCCAGCGTGCGGTAGAACGGCGTGTCGGCCCAGGCTTCTACCTTGCCCAAAAACTGGCCGCACCAGGGCAGCAAAAAGTCATCGAACAGCGCGATCTGAGCCTGAACTTCATCTTCCTGCGACTGATCTTCCAGCCACGACGCTGCCAGCAGCAGCGAGCCAAAACGGTCGGCCGGAGCTTCGCTCAAAGGCATACCACGGCTTTGCAAAAAGGCGCGAACCGCGCTCTCCTGTGGGCCGTTTTCCCACCGGGAACCTTCCTGCGGTACTTTGCAGTCACTGCCGACAAACAGAGCGTTATAGTCAGCCGCCAGCGCCTGCGGATCGCTGTTCTGCTGTAAGCGGGTTAGCAACTCATCCTGCTCCAGCGGCCACTGCTGCTGCAGCTTACCTTCACGCAGCAGAGTAAAAAGCGGCACCAGCAGCGGATCCTGCGGCTGGCGATTGTAGAGCGAGCCAAGGATACGGCAGATGATCGAAAATTCATTCATAACAGTAGGTCCATAATATCAGGCGTGACAACGTCACAGTTCGGCAAATTCCGCAATGGCGCTGCCGGTTCTGCGCTGCAGGAAATCGAGCAGGCGGCGCGGCGTAACATTTAATACGCGTTCCTGCGGAAAATCCACTTCCTTCATAATTCGCAGACAGTGTTCAAAGTTTCCCAGCGTAAATGCCGTATGGGAATCGGAACCGCAGGCTATCCAGCCGCCCGCGTCACGCACCGCTGCCGCAATCGCCCGGCAGTTTGGCTCGCTGCCTTTCCGTGAGTGGGTAAAAGAGGAGTTATTCAGCTCCAGCGCGACCTCGTACTTTGCGGCGGCTTCGGCGATAGCGGGAATATCCACCGGATATTTCGGATTGCCCGGATGGCTGATGATATGCACGTTGCCGCTGGCCATCGCGGCGATCATCGCCTGCGTATTGGTCGCCTTGTCGCGCGGCGCGAAAACCGGCTCATGAAAGCCTGCGACCACGATATCCATGACCTCCATCATCGGCCCGGTACAGTCAATCTCGCCCGCGACGTTTTTGATATTGGCTTCGATACCGCGCAGGATGCCTACGCCTTCCACTACGCGTGGCCAGATACGCATATTCACAAAGTGCCAGTAGTGCGGCGCATCTGCCATATCAGGCCCGTGATCGGTAATCGCCAGCAGTTTGACGCCGCAGGTTTGCGCCTGCTGAACGTAGTCCCGCAGCGTGCTGTAGGCGTGCGTGCTGGCAACGGTATGCATGTGAAGATCGACAGGATACATAGTTTTCTCCTTGCTAACGGGCAATCCACTGCCCGCTGAATTAATAGCCTCTTACCACATCGACGAGGCCAGACGGCATTGCGCCAGTTTCGCGCAGTCGGATCGCGTCGGCGATATAGTCCATAGCTTCTTCCGGTAAAGTTACAGCGGCATTATGCGGCGTGATGGCAATAGCAGGGTGCGCCCAGAAAGGATGCTGCTGCGCCAGCGGCTCCTGCACAAACACATCCAGCGCCGCCGCTTTGATTTCGCCCGCCTCAATGGCCGCCAGCAGATCGTCTTCCACCAGATGCGCGCCGCGCGCCAGGTTAATCAGGTAAGCCTGTGGCTTGAGCTTGCCGAGTAGTTTACGGTTAAGAATACCGACGGTCTGCGGCGTATTTGGCAACAGGTTGATCAGCACCTTGCTGCCTGCCAGAAAGTCATCCAGCTGCGCTTCGCCATGAAAGCTGGTCACGCCCGGCAAGTCTTTTGGCGAACGGCTCCAGCAGCGCACCGGAAATCCCCAGAAGCGCAGGCTTTCCGCCACGCTGCTGCCAAGCACGCCCGCGCCCAGAATACCGATAGTAAAGTCATCGCGGGAATGATTGCGCAGCGGTTGCCATACCGCCTCATTTTTCTGCTGCTGATATTCGTTAAAGCGGCGAAACCAGCCCAGAACGTGCCATACCGCGTACTCCTGCATCTGGCGGCCCATGCCGGTGTCTTCCAGACGAAACAGCGGCACGCCCTCGGCCAGCATGTGTGGATGCTCGCGCAGCTGGTTAAGAATATCATCCACGCCCGCGCCCAGCGCGAAGACGCCTTTCAGCGCACGTCCCTGTAGCATTTCCACCGGCGGCTGGCGTACCAGCGCGTAATCCGCATGTGCCGTATCGCCCGCTGTCCACTTACGTATGCGCGCCTGCGGCAGACGCTGCTGTAAACCGGCAATCCATTTTTCCGTATTAAAAGAAGGATGGTAAAAGATGATATCCATGCAGGTTCTCCTGTTTTTTCTTCAGGCTCGGGTAAAACAGCAGCCGTGGCAAGCAAAAATTCCGGTTGTTGCTTAAAGGCGAGAGGCGGACGATTGAATCAGCCTGCGCAGCAGCGGCATCAGTACCAGCAGCATCACCCCGGTCGCCGCGCTGCCCCAGCCCAGCAGCGTAAAGATATGGCTGTAGCCCGGATTAGTCAGCGCAGGCGTACTGCCGCTGTTTTGCGGCATCAGACCGGAGACGTAGCCGGAAAGTACCGATGCCACGCCCGTAACCATCATCCAGCAGCCCATCATAATGCCCTGATAGCGCTGCGGGGCCAGCCTGCCGATCATCGCGTAACCGACGGGCGAAATCAGCAGTTCCGCAATGCTTTGCAGGACGTAGCTGATAACGATCCATTTAAACGCCACCATGCCGTCCTGGCCCGTCAGCATAATGCCAATCGGCAGGACCAGCATGCCCAGTCCGATGCAGAACAGCGAAGCGGCAAACTGCAAAGGGATATCAACGCGCCAGCCGCGTTCGCGCAGGTTGCGGAATCCAATAGCCAGCAGCGGCCCGCCAAACACAATAACCAGCGTGTTGATATTCTGTACCCACTGCGGCGCAATACGGATACCCCAGACGTCCAGCATGATGTTGTGTTCAATAAACAGCATCAGCCCCATTGGTACCAGCTGATACAGCGTCCAGAAGATCAGCGAACTGAGGGCCAGGAGCAGATAAGCAGCCATTTTGCGCTGTTCTTCGCGCGGGCGATGGCGCAAGGTAAGCACGGCCAGAAGCAGAAAAATTACCGCACCGAGTGCCAGCACAAAAGTGCCGGTAAAGCCGGCATGCGTCAGCAAGATGCGTAAAACCGGCACCAGCACGGCCAGAATAATGAGCCCCGCCAGCATGCGCAGCCGCAGCTGGCTACCGCTGACGTGGAGCAGCGGCGTATCAAGATCGGCCAGCGTTTTCCAGCGCAGAAGAGAAACGACGATAGCGACAGCATTTCCCAGCGTCGCAAACAGGAACAGTGCCTGATAATGTTCCTGAAGCTGGAAGTAGCCCGCGCCGGTAAAACCGATAAAAAAGCCCAGGTTCATTCCGGCGTAGTTCCAGAGAAAGGCGCTTTCGCGGCGGCTGTCTTCCGGCGCAAAACGCTGCGTCAGCATCATGTTGATGCAGGTAACGTTCAGCCCGCTGCCGGTCAGGAACATCGCCAGCCCCCAGTAAAGCCCTTCCGCCTGCTGTCCGGAGAGCACCCAGCAGCCGATCACCTGTAGGACCATCCCCAGCACAAACAGATTGCGGTTGCTGAGGAAGCGCCCGCCGAGGTAGCCGCCAAACAGGTGCAGGCCATAGTTAAATGCGCCAAAGACGCCCATCATGGTGTTGGCCTGCGTTTCGCTGAAGCCCAGTTTTTTAGTGGCGTAAAGCACCAGCGAGGAATAAAGCACGGCAAAGCCGAGCGTGGAGAAAATCTGGATAAAAAAGAGCGCGCGGGTTCCGTCCGGTTCAGCGCTTCTGCTGTCAATCTGATTCACTACTGGCCTCACGATTTACTGGCTGATGAAGCAGATCATTATGCACATTGCGCCGCAGAATGTGTTGTTACCAATAAGTTAAACGTTTTTTTGACGTTTTAAGCAGCAAACCGCTGTAAAAGTGAGTGAACGAACGGAAAAATGCAGAAAGAGAGTTGACCGGCGCAGTGCTTTTCCCTACATTAGCGGCCGTTAGCAACGAGGTTGCAACAACAATATGGTGAGGTGTCCGAGTGGCTGAAGGAGCACGCCTGGAAAGTGTGTATACGGCAACGTATCAAGGGTTCGAATCCCTTCCTCACCGCCATATTTAAAGAAGAGCCTGAACTCACGTTCAGGCT
>Ga0153980_1000123_pt1 | contig 42309 bp, 40 predicted proteins | sample TSGA064MetaG_FD_104722 | JGI IMG/M metagenome (GOLD analysis project Ga0153980, IMG submission 104722) | Attine ant fungus gardens microbial communities from Georgia, USA - TSGA064 MetaG | ecosystem: Host-associated > Fungi > Mycelium > Unclassified | place: USA: Georgia, Magnolia Springs State... | reverse complement strand
TTTACTTTATTGCAAACGTGGCCAGCTTATTCGCGCAAAAGAGCATCTTGAGCGTCAGGCGGTACATTGCCTCAGCCCCATGATTGCCTTAGAGAAACTGGTACGCGGCAAGCGTACTCAGGTGAACGAGCCGCTGTTCCCGAACTATTTGTTTATTGAGTTCGATCCGGAAGCGATTCATACCACGACCATCAGCGCAACGCGCGGCGTCAGTCATTTTGTTCGCTTTGGCAACCTGCCGGCCACCGTGCCGCAGGATGTGATTGAGGCTTTGCAGTCGCAGCCGACCGCGACGCTGCCCGACCCTGAGCTGCCTCAGCCTGGCGACAGAGTGTTGATTACCGATGGCGCTTTTGAGGGGTTAAAGGCGATTTTTACCGAGCCGGATGGCGAAGCGCGCTCTATGCTGCTGCTGAATCTGCTAAACAAGCAGATTGTTCGCAGTCTGGACAACAGGCAGTTTCAAAAGCTTTGACGCTGCCCGTCATTGGTTAATTCAGGCGGAACAGTTCGCGGGCGTTGCTATCGCACTGTTGCGCCAGCGTCGTAGCTTCCTCACCGCGTAACAGCGCAACCTGTTCAATAATGTGCGGTAAAAAGCACGGCTCGTTGCGTCGGGAAGCTGGCCGTGGCCGCATGTCGCGCGGTATCAGGTAAGGCGCATCGGTTTCCACTAAAAGCCGGTTAGCCGGAATCAGCGGCATCAGTTCCCGCAGTTCTGTCCCGCGACGCTCGTCGCACACCCATCCCGTAATGCCGATATAGAGTCCGGCCGCCAGACAGGCTTCCAGTTCTGCTTTGCTGCCGGTAAAGCAGTGCACTACCGCGCCGGGCAGCTTTGGCAGCCACGGCTGTAATATTTCCAGAAAACGGTCGTGCGCCTCGCGGCAGTGAAGAAAGACGGGAAGCTGAAGATCGGCAGCCAGCGCCAGCTGCGCGTTAAATGCATAAGCCTGCTGCTCAGGCCCACAGATATTACGATTAAAATCCAGCCCGCATTCACCAATCGCAACGACTTCCGGGCTTTCCGCCAGCCTTTTTAAAGTGGCTGAGGTCTCCGCTGACCATTCGCTGGCATGATGCGGATGTACGCCTGCGGTAGACCAGCAGTAGCCCGGCCGACGTTTCGCCAGGCTTTGCGCCTGCTGGCTTTCAAGCGCGTTTGTGCCGGTAATCAGAATGCCGGTAACGCCAGCGTCAACGGCATGTTTTACTACCCGATCGCGATCTTTTGCGAATTGCGTGCTGGTCAGGTTAACCCCAATATCAAACATAGCTTGTTCCAAACAGTAACCGCCCTTTCGGGCGGTTATTATTAAACTGGAAACCGACAGCGGCACGCGCTCGCGACTACTCCGATTCGGTTTCTTCGTGTTCGTTGTCCTCACGGCGCAGTCCCGTATAGAAGCGCGAGAAGAAGACGCCGACTTCAAACAGGCAGTACATCGGAATAGCCAGCAGCGTCTGCGAAAGCACATCCGGTGGCGTCAGCAGCATGCCGACGATAAAAGCACCGACCAGCACGTAAGGGCGCTTCTTTTTCAGCTCTTCCGGTGTCGTTACGCCCGTCCAGCACAGCAGCACGATAGCGATCGGCACTTCAAAAGAGATACCGAAAGCCATAAACAACGTCATCACAAAATCGAGATAGTTGTTGATATCGGTAGCGATCTGTACGCCTTGCGGTGCGGTTTTGGCAAAGAAGCCAAAGGCCAACGGAAAGACAACAAAGTAGGCGAAAGCCATGCCTATATAGAATAGGAATGAACTGGAAATCAGCAGCGGTACGACCAGCCTGCGTTCATGCCGATAGAGCGCTGGCGCGACAAAAGCCCAAATCTGGTAGAGGATGACCGGCACTGCAAGAAATACCGAAACGATCATGGTCAGCTTGACCGGCGCAAAGAAGGGCGAAGCCACGTCGGTGGCAATCATGCTGGCTCCGGCCGGCATCTGTTTAATCAGCGGCGCAGAAACCATCTGATAGATGTCGTTAGCGAAAAAGGCCAGGCACAGAAAGATAGCCAGCACGGCAATAATGCAGTTCAGCAGCCGTTTGCGAAGCTCAATTAAGTGGCTGATCAGTGGTTGGGTATCTTCAACAGCCATGTTTAGCGTTCATCCTGTTGCTGAGTGGAAACCGGCGCACGGCTGGAAAGCGGCGCGTCATCCTGTGTGGCGGCTGGAGCCTGCGTTGCGGTAGCAGGTGTCGGCGTTGCGGCCCGTGCGCCATCAGCGGGTGCTGCGGTAGCAGGAGCGGATGTGCTGGCAACAGAGGCTGGCGTTGCGGCCGCTGGAATCGGCTTGCTGCCATCAGATGCCGGTGTTGCGGCCGCTGGAGTCTGCTTGCTGGCATCAGATGCCAATGTTGCGCCCACTAGAGTCTGTGCACCGCCAGCAGTCGCTGGAATCGGCTTGCTGGAATCAGATGCCGGAGCCGCAGCGGGTCCACTGGCTGCCGGAGAGACGTGCACCACCGGCGTCTCTGCTGCTGAAACAGCCGCTGCTCTATCAGCCTCGCCAGAAGGCGTCTGCGCCGGTGCGGTTGCCAGATGATCGGCAGCCGCAGGCGTCACGCCTTCGTGAGAATCCTGCGCGTTTTTTACCAGCGGGTTATGAATGGTGTTTGCTTCGTCGTCGGCTTTCTCATGATCGCCCAGATAAGAGCGCTTCATCGATTCGGCAGACTGCTTCAGCTCTTCCATGGAAGCTTTCAGTTCAGGGGTCAGGCTGTTTTTGCTCGCCTCTTCCACCTTCTTCAGGCTGTCCTGCAGCTCCTGCAGCTTCAGTTCCTGCGCCAGCTCGTTTTGCACGTTAGCCGCCAGCGAACGCAGCGCGCGCATCCAGCCAACGACCGTTTTTACCGCCACGGGCAAACGCTGCGGGCCTAATACCACCAGCCCGATCACAAACACCAGAATCAGTTCACTAAAACCTATGTCGAACACGGCTTACACCTTGTCGTTCTTAATGTCTTCTTTCTTAGCTTCTGCCTGCTGTTTTTCGGCCAGAGTGGCGTGGAAGTCAGCATCATTAGCGTGATTTTTTTCTTTCTCGTCATCGTCGCTCATCGCTTTCTTGAAGCCCTTGAGCGATGCGCCCAGGTCGGAGCCAAGGTGGCGCAATTTTTTAGAGCCGAAGATCAAAAAAACAAGTACGACAATAATCAATAACTTCCAGATACTTATACCGCCCATGTTATTGCCTCTGTAATCGGTTAATGCGGATTTCGCAGTATATAAGCGGGCTGGCGCCGCGCAAAGCCTCGCCAGCCTTCTTTACCTTTTATGACGGTTAGCCAGTTTTACGCCAGCCCACCAGCCAGCTCACCAGTCCGCCAGCGACCATAACGGCCGACAGCAAATCCCACTGCGGCCTGCTCAGCAAAATAGCCGTGCCGCTTAACAGCAGCGTGGCACCAATGCCAAACAGATAGTGTGACTGATGATGCCGCGTCCGATCGCTTCTCAGGTCATGCGCAAGCTTATCGACGCTGTGCTTCAAATGCTTGTGGTGTTTCATGCTTTCATAAAACAGCTCCGGCAGCTCCGGCAGTTTTTCCGCCCAGAACGGCGCTTTCTCTTTCAGCGCGCGGACGATAGCAGGAATACCGATCTGGTCTTTAATCCAGTCTTCCAGGAACGGCTTGGCGGTTTTCCACAAATCGAGCTGTGGATAGAGCTGCCGCCCTACGCCCTCTACATACAGCAGCGTTTTTTGCAGCAGCACCAGCTGCGGCTGCACTTCCATATTGAAGCGGCGCGCGGTGTTAAACAGATTCAGCAAGACGTGCCCGAAAGAGATTTCCGCCAGCGGTTTCTCAAAGATAGGTTCACATACGGTACGGATAGCGAACTCAAAATCTTCTACGTTGGTATCCGGCGGCACCCAGCCGGAATCGACGTGCAGCTCCGCTACCCTGCGGTAATCGCGATTAAAAAAGGCGATAAAGTTCTCTGCCAGATAGCGCTTATCTTCTTTGTTCAGTGAACCGACGATACCGCAGTCGATGCCGATATATTGCGGATCTTCCGGATGGTCATAGCTGACAAAAATATTGCCGGGATGCATATCGGCATGGAAGAAACTATCGCGAAAAACCTGGGTAAAGAATACCTGTACGCCACGCTCGGCCAGCAGCTTCATATTGACGCCATGCTGTTCAAGCTGCACCACGTCGGAAATAGGAATACCGTAAATGCGCTCCATGACCAGCATGGTTTCGCTACAGTAGTCCGAATAGATTTCCGGTACGTAGAGCATCTTGCTGCTGTCAAAGTTGCGGCGCAGCTGTATAGCATTGGCCGCTTCGCGCAGCAGATTAAGCTCGTCAATCAGCGTTTTTTCATAGTCAGCGACGACTTCCTGCGGGCGCAAACGGCGACCATCAGGCAACAGGCGCGGTACCCAGGCCGCCATGCGGTTGATCAGCTTCATATCCGCTTTTATGACCGGCAAAATATCCGGGCGAATAACTTTGATCACCACTTCCTTGCCGTTCTCTTTCAGCGTCGCGGTATGAACCTGAGCGATAGAAGCGGAAGCGAGCGGCTTAATCATAAAATCATCAAACAGCGTTTCAACCTTGCGGCCAAGCGACAGCTCAATTTGCTGTTTTGCCAGAACGCCATCGAAAGGCGCCACTTTGTCCTGCAGCATCGCCAGCTGATCGGCGATATGCGGCGGAAAAAGGTCGCGGCGCGTGGACATCATCTGGCCAAATTTAATCCACACCGGGCCCAGCTGCTCCATCGCCAGACGGATGCGCTCGCCCAGCGGGCGATCTTTATGCAGGTTGGGCATCCAGAACAGTGACTTACGCCATAGCCGCAGCGGCAACGCCAGCCGGGTTTTGGGGATGAGCTCATCAAGACCGTAGCTAAGAAAGATGCGGATAATGAAGTAGAGACGACGTATTTCTCCGAGGGTCATTTGCCCTCCAGTTGGTTAAGACGGGTTTCCAACGCATCCAGTTCGCGCGCGGCGGCATCAACTTCTTCACTGAACCAGGCCAGCTCCAGGCCGCCAGGGGCCAGACGCCACTCTTCCGTTAATGCCTGGCTCAGATAGCTTTGCTTGCGGCTGAAGTCGCCGCGGAAAAACTGCAGGCCGCGACGTGCCGCCTGGCTAATGCCCTGGGCGGCAATATCGCCTGTCCAGGGGGCGAGATACTCAGCGGGATCGAGTTCGGCCAGGTCAAGAAGCGCGGAAAACTGCTGCACAACCTGCAAATCGCCTTCAACTTCCAGCTCGCCGCTGCGGATCAAGCTGGTCAACTGCTGGCGATCGCGCAGTTTACGCAGCGTCCCCACGCGGGTTTTTACTTTGCAGTCCGGCGTATCGTTCCAGTCGCCCAACACGTCGACCTGCGTGTCGCTGAAGATAAAAATCAGCGGCTGTTTTAGCTCGGCCAGCTCAACGGTAAGGCTTTTGCCGTTCAGACGCTGACGCGCCGCTTTCAGACCGCGATCGCGATAGAGAATCTGGTTGAGCGCCGTTTCCAGCCCTGCGGTTAACAGCGGCGTTAAGGTCATTCGCTATCCTGTTTAAAACTTGAATCCGCGGTGTAGCGCAACGATGCCACCGGTAAGATTGTGATAGGTAGTGTTTTCAAAACCGACATCTTCCATCATCTGCTTCAGCGTATCCTGATCCGGATGCATACGAATCGACTCGGCCAGATAGCGATAGCTTTCGGAATCTTTCGCTACCAGCTCACCAATACGCGGCAGAATGTGGAAAGAGTAAGCGTCGTAGGCTTTGCTTAACGGTTCCAGCAGCGGTTTAGAAAACTCCAGCACCAGCAAACGTCCGCCCGGCTTCAGCACGCGGAACATGGAGGCCAGCGCCTTCTCTTTTTCGGTGACGTTACGCAGGCCGAAAGCAATGGTGATGCAGTCGAAGTGGTTATCGGGGAACGGCAGGGCTTCTGCATTCGCCTGCACGTAATTCACGTTGCCGATAATACCGTTGTTGCGCAGTTTTTCGCGGCCTACTTTCAGCATTGAGCTGTTGATGTCGGCCAGCACCACTTCGCCGGTTTCGCCAACCAGGCGGGAAAATTTTGCGGTCAGATCGCCGGTACCACCAGCCAGATCCAGTACGCGCTGCCCGCGACGTACGCCGCTACAGTCGATAGTAAAACGTTTCCAGACACGGTGGATGCCGAACGACATCAGGTCGTTCATCAGGTCATATTTGGCCGCAACGGAATGGAAAACATCAGCCACCATTTCAGCCTTGTCGCTTTTCGCTACGGTGCGAAAGCCAAAATGGGTGGTGTCCTTTGATTCATCTGCCATTTGTTTTGCCTGCTCTGCAATCAGTTATCTGCCAAGTGTATCAGAGTCCCGCAGGCCAGGCACTGCCTTGCGGGTTATTCGTTAACGCGATGGATATTCGCCGCCGCCAGCGCTTCTTCTTCCGCCTCTGGCGTATCCGGCAGCGCCTGCTCTACCAGATGGGGATTGATTGGCCGCTTGATGGGCACGCCCATCTGACGGAAGCCTTCGGCCTGCGCTATCAGGTTGCCCCGCCCTTCCGCCAGCTTTTTCATCGCCTGGCGATAGCTTTCCTGCGCTTTATCCAGGTTTTGTCCCATCGCCGACATATCGTCGACAAACAGGCGCATTTTGTCATACAGCCTGGCCGCCCGGTCAGCGATGCGCTGTGCATGGCGGCTCTGATGCTCGTAGCGCCACAGATTGTTAATGGTGCGCAACGCGACCAGCAGCGTCGTGGGGCTAACCAGCATGATATTCTGGCTTAGCGCCTCGTTAATCAGCTCCGGCTGCCTGTCGATAGCCACCAGGAAAGCGGGTTCCACCGGGATAAACATCAACACATAATCCAGCGAGCGTAAACCCGGCAATTGTTGATAATCTTTACGGCTCAGCAGGCGAATGTGGCTGCGAACGGAGGCGATATGTTCGCTAACCGCCGCTTCGCGCGTGACCTCATCTTCGCCGTTGAAATAGCGCTCATAGGCCACCAGCGTCATTTTGGCGTCGATCACCACATCTTTGCCCTGCGGCAAGCGCACGATAACGTCCGGCTGCATGCGGCCGTTTTGCTCCAGCTGAATATTGACCTGGGTTTCGTACTCATGGCCTTCGCGCAGGCCAGAGGCTTCCAGCACGCGGCTGAGCACTACTTCGCCCCAGTTGCCCTGCATTTTATTGTCGCCTTTCAGCGCTTTGGTCAGGTTGATCGCTTCCTGCGCCATCTGGGCATTGAGCTGCTGTAAACTGCGGATTTCATGCGATAGCGTGTGGCGCTCCCGCGCTTCCTGGCCAAAGCCTTCCTGCACCTGGCGGCGAAAACCATCCAGCTGTTCACGCAGCGGGGAAAGCAGACCGTCCAGGCTCTGACGGTTCTGTTCATCAACACGACGGTTGCTGTTTTCGAAGATACGGTTGGCAAGATTTTCAAACTGCGCGTTAAGGCGCTGCTCGCTGTTGATCAGCAGACGCTGCTTCTCTTCCGCCGCCAGCCTGCTCTCTTCCAGCCGAATAGTGACCTCGCGCAGTTCGGCTTCCTGAGCGCTGTTGATCTCCAGCTGGTTACGCAGTTCGTTGTTGAGCTGGGTGGCTTCGCTACGCCAGTGGTCAAGCTGGTTGAGTTTTTCCTGCGCGACGGCAGAGGCACCATGCAGCTGGCGCAGTTCCCGCTCCTGCTGTTGCTGCGTCTGCTGCTGGCTTGTGAGCTGTTGCGCCAGCCTGTCGCGATCCTGACGAAGCTGTTCGGTGGATTGCAGCAGCAGCCGGCGCTCCGTTTCCTGACGTGCCGCACGCTGCTGACTCTGATACCAGGCGACACCCCAGCCAGTCAGCAAACCTGCCAGACCGGTGATAATGCCGTAACCTATTGTTGCATCCACTCGCTTTCTCCTGCACAACCTTCACTGGCTGAAAAGGTAAGGTCGCGCCAGGGGAATGTCGAGCTAAAAAGCGTGATGCTCCACGTTTCGGTGGGCTAGATCAGGCGACGCGCGGCATCAACCACGATACGTACCGCATCGCTTTCCGTTTTCTTCATGGTTTCCGCATCCGGAATCTCTTGCTGGGTACGGTTAACGATAACGCCAGCAACCATACCGGCACGCAGTCCCTGGCTGGCGCACATCGTCAGCAGCGTGGCGGATTCCATCTCATAATTGAGCACGCCCATCTGCTGCCACTCTTTCATGGAGTTCTGGAAACGGCTGACAACGCGACCCGAATAGGTGTCGTAACGTTCCTGTCCCGGATAGAAGGTATCGGAAGAGGCCGTTACGCCAATATGCGTGGTGGCGCCTGCAGCTTTAGCCGCTTCTACCAGCGCGGTGGTGCAGGTGAAATCAGCTACGGCCGGGAACTCCAGCGGCGCAAAGTGCAGGCTTGCGCCGTCCAGGCGTACGGAGCCTGTGGTCACCAGCACGTCACCAACGTTGATTCCCGGCTGGATTGCGCCCGTGGTGCCTACGCGCAGAAAGGTACGTACGCCCAGCTGCGCCAGCTCTTCAACAGCGATAGAAGTAGAAGGACCACCGATGCCGGTTGAGCAAACGATTACCGCTTTGCCGTCAATTTCAGCGCGCCAGGTGGTGAATTCGCGATGTGAAGCCAGATGTACCGCATTATCCATCAACGCGGCGATTTTTTTTACTCGTTCCGGATCGCCCGGCACGATGGCGAGGGTCGCGCCCTGAAGATCGGCTCGGGTTAAACCCAGGTGAAAAACGTCTGACTGTGCCATGGCAAACTCCTGTGACGGAAAATCGATAGGGAAAAACGTCTACAGTAGCGTAAATCGGCCCACAATTGTGTGAGTAGCTTCACCACGAATAATGAAAATTACATTTGGAACTTATTAAATAGTGAGTTTGATCACACAAAAGCCTTTTTCAGGCGGTTAGCGCTGCGCCGCCGTTTAAGAATGGCAAACAGACTTCATCTGCCCGCAACGTAATCCTGGCTATAGTTAGCTGATTGCGCTACTGCATGCACGGAGAGACCATGAAAACCGACGATAATCAGACTCAAAGCCGTGGTGGATTCGCTCCTGCGGTTTCACCTGCCGCCGCAACCACCATCGTTACCGACAGCGTTGATATTATTTCCGGAGAAACCTCCATCCCGACTCAGGGCGAAAATATGCCCGCTTTTCATGCCAAACCGCGTAATGCCAGCGGCCCGCTGCCGGTCATTCTGGTAGTACAGGAAATTTTTGGCGTGCACGAGCATATTCGCGATATCTGCCGCCGTCTGGCTACGGAAGGCTATCTGGCCGTTGCGCCGGAGCTTTATTTCCGTCAGGGCGATCCCAACGACTACAACGATATTCCTACCCTGTTTACAGAGTTAGTCAGCAAAGTTCCGGATACGCAGGTGCTGGCCGATCTCGACCACGTAGCAAACTGGGCGTCGCGCCACGGCGGCGATATGCGCAATATGGGCATCACCGGTTTCTGCTGGGGCGGCCGGATTACCTGGCTATATGCCGCTCATAATCCACAGCTGAAAGCGGGCGTTGCCTGGTATGGCAAGCTGGTGGGCGACAAAACCATGCAGCAGCAAAAGCACCCGGTGGATATTGCTACCGAACTGAACGCGCCGGTATTGGGGCTTTACGGCGGCCTGGATGAAAGTATCCCGCAGGAAAGTATTGAGACGATGCGCCAGTCGCTGCGTGCGGCGAACTCAACGGCGGAAATTATCGTTTACCCGGATGCCGGACACGCTTTTAACGCCGACTATCGCCCCAGCTATCATGAAGAGTCCGCCAAAGATGGCTGGCAGCGCATGCTGGCCTGGTTCCGGCAGCACGACGTTAAATAAGAGGCGCAGCGCGCCCAGGGGAATGTTGACAAACTCATGTGCAAACATCAGGTCGCATTCAGGCCAGTGAACAGCTGCGGAGGCTACGGTGTCCCTGCAAAAAATGCCGCAACGCACTGACCGTGTAAATTTGTCAGCAGTTTAAGGGGCGCAGCGCGCCCCGATACCACCGCAAGATTAAGCTCAGGCGATGGTTTTACGCAGCTGACGGGCGGCTTCGACCATGTTTGCCAGCGCCTGCCGCGTTTCCGTCCAGCCGCGCGTTTTCAGACCGCAATCCGGATTGACCCATAAACGCTCTACCGGAATACGCTTCGCTGCTTTCAGCAGCAGCGCCTCTATCCATTCCACGCTCGGAACGTTCGGCGAGTGAATATCGTAAACGCCCGGCCCAATTTCGTTGGGATAGTCAAAATCTTCAAACGATTCCAGCAGCTCCATATCCGAACGCGAAGTCTCGATGGTAATCACATCGGCATCCAGCGCGGCGATCGAGTCCATAATGTCGTTGAACTCGCAGTAACACATATGCGTATGAATCTGGGTATCGTCCCGCGCTACGGCAGCGTTCAGGCGGAACGCCTCCACGGCCCATTGCAGATAGTCAGCCCAGTCAGACCGGCGCAGCGGTAGCCCTTCGCGCAGCGCTGGCTCATCAATCTGGATAATGCCGATGCCCGCTTTTTCCAGATCCTCGACTTCATCACGCAGCGCCAGGGCAATTTGCTTCGCGATAGTTTCGCGGGAAACGTCTTCACGAGGGAAAGACCAGCAAAGAATAGTGACCGGGCCGGTCAACATGCCTTTAACAGGTTTGTCGGTCAGTGATTGTGCATATTTCGCCCATTCAACGGTAATGGGCTGCGGACGGCTGACGTCGCCAATGATAACCGGCGGCTTGACGCAGCGGGAGCCATAGCTCTGCACCCAGCCGTTTTGGGTAAAGGCAAAGCCGTCCAGGTTTTCACCAAAATATTCCACCATGTCGTTACGTTCAGCTTCGCCGTGCACCAGCACGTCCAGGCCCAGACGCTCCTGTTCGACGATCGCCTGTTTGATATGTCCAGCGATGCCGGTGCGATAATTACTGCTGTCCAGACGGCCCTGCCTGAAGTCCAGCCGCAGGCCGCGAATTTCAGTGGTCTGCGGGAAAGAGCCAATGGTCGTGGTGGGCCAGGCAGGCAGTTGGAAGCGCTGGCGCTGGGCTTCGGCACGCACTCTATAGCTGCTGCGGCGCTCGCTGTCTTTTGCCGTAATCGCAGCCAGACGCTTACTGACCGCTGGATTATGAACGCGGGTCGATTCACGACGGGCACGGACTGGCGCGCTCCAGGCTTCCAGCGCTTGCGGATCGTTATTGTTCAGCGCCGTACTCAGCAGCGCCAGCTCCTGACATTTTTGCAGCGCAAAGGCGAACCAGCTTTTTACTTCCTCATCCAGACGGGTTTCGGCGTTGAGATCGATTGGGCTATGCAGCAGCGAGCAGGAAGAGCCGATCCATAGCTGCTGACGCTTGCCCACCAACGGCTGCAGGCGGGTAAACCAGCTGTTCAGATCGGCACGCCAGACGTTACGACCATTGATAACGCCTACCGACAGCAGCCAGCTGGCAGGCACTTTGGCGTTCAGCGCGGCGATATCATCTTTACCGTGCACCAGGTCGACGTGCAAACCCTGCACCGGCAGCTTTACGATAGTTTCGAGGCTGGTACCGACGCTGTCAAAATAGGTCGTCAGCAACAGTTTGCTCTGTCCCTGTAGCGCGTCGTAAGCCGGTTTATACGCATCCAGCCATTCCTGCGGAAGCTCCAGCACCAGCGCAGGTTCATCAATCTGCACCCATTCAATATCGCGCTTCGCCAGTTCGGCCAGCACCTGCTGATAAACCGGCAGGATTTCTTTTAACAGGCTAAGGCGGTCAAACTGTTCGCCTTTTACTTTGCCCAGCCACAGATAAGTCACCGGGCCAAGCAGGACGGGTTTTACTTTATGGCCCAGCGCCAGCGCTTCGTCTACCTCATCCAGAATCTGCGTCCAGCTCAGCTTAAACTGCTGGCCTTTAACGAATTCCGGCACCATATAGTGATAGTTAGTGTTAAACCACTTGGTCATTTCGGCGGCGGCTGCAGGCTCGCCGGTTGGCGCACGGCCTCGGCCCAGGCGGAACAAGGTATCCAGATCGACAACGCCATCTTTATTTTGATGTCGCGCAGGCACGTTGCCGAGCAGCAGGCTGGTTGTTAGAACATGATCGTACCAGGCGAAATCACCAGCCGGCACGTAGTCCACGCCCGCCTGTTTCTGCTGTTCCCAGTGGCGGGCACGCAGCTCGCGGCCAACTTTCAGCAGCTCTTCCTGCGTACTGTTGCCTGCCCAGTAGCTCTCCTGAGCTTTTTTCAGTTCGCGGCGCAGGCCGACGCGTGGGAAACCGAGCGTATGGTTTAAAATAGTCATCAGTGCTTTCCTCAGTTACCGGCCGTTGCCCTGGTAATCGGGCTTTTAGCCGTCCAGATGTTTACACATCTATAATCCGCAGGTACTGTAGTGACCACAAGCGCAAATTGTTCATTGTCGATGTGAAGGACTCTCATGATCGAACTCAAACACCTGCGGACGCTGCAAGCGCTGCGCAACACCGGTTCGCTGGCCGCCGCCGCCGCGCAGCTGCATCAGACGCAGTCGGCGTTATCCCACCAGTTCAGCGACCTGGAACAGCGTCTGGGCTTCCGTCTGTTCGTGCGAAAAAGCCAGCCGCTGCGTTTTACGCCGCAGGGAGAAATCCTGTTACAGCTGGCCGAGCAGATATTGCCGCAAATTCAGCATGCGCTGCAGGCTTGCCATGAGCCGCACCAGACCACGTTGCGTATCGCGATTGAATGCCACAGCTGTATTCAGTGGCTGACGCCCGCGCTGAATAATTTTCGCCAGGTTTGGCCGCAGGTGATGATGGATTTTAAATCCGGCGTGACGTTCGATCCGCAGCCTGCGCTGCAGCAAGGTGAGCTGGACGTGGTACTGACTTCCGATATCCTGCCGCGTAGCGGACTGTTCTATTCGCCCATGTTCGATTTTGAAGTGCGCCTGGTGCTGGCTCCCGATCATCCGCTGGCAAAGGTGGAGCATATTTCACCGGAAGACTTAGCACATGAGGTGCTGATGATTTATCCGGTGCAGCGGCAGCGGCTTGATATCTGGCGGCACTTTTTGCAGCCTGCTAACGTCAGCCCGGCGCTGAAAAGCGTGGACAATACGCTGCTGCTTATTCAGATGGTTTCTGCAGGAATGGGCATTGCCGCTCTGCCGCACTGGGTAGTAGAAAGCTTTGAACATCAGGGGCTGGTGGTAACAAAAACGCTTGGCAAGGGATTATGGAGCCGCTTGTACGCCGCCGTGCGCGATGGCGAACAGCGCCAGCCGGTAACGGAAGCCTTTATCCGCTCTGCTTGCCAGCACGCCTGCGAACATCTGCCGCGCGTTAAAGATGCTTCGGCACCCGGTACGCCGCCGCTGGTTTCTCTGGCCCACTCCTGAACAGGCTTACCTGTCGACGCTCATAGCCTTGTAGCCAATCGTTTGCTAACCCGTCCGTCAGCTTCTGCTGGCGGTATTCCTGTATCCAAAGTCATTTGTCTCTATAATGCGCGCAACGATTCTGACCTGATGAGATTTTTATGACCAATAACGACGTACTGCGCAGCGTGCGCTACATGCTGAACCTGAGCGATGCCCAGATGGTTGCCATCCTTGCGCTGGCAGAAAGCGAAGTCACTGAGGCCGAGATGCAAACCTTTCTGAAAAAGGAAGATGAAGCAGGCTTTCGCGCCTGTCCGGACGTGATTATGGGCTACTTTTTGAACGGCCTGATTTTTAAACGTCGTGGTAAGAGCGAGGATGCGCCAGAACCCTCTATCGAACGCAAAATGACCAACAATATTATTATTAAAAAGCTGCGTATCGCTTTTGATTTAAAAACTACCGATATTCTGGATATTCTAAAGCTGGCCGATTTTGCCGTTGGGCAGTCTGAAATTGGCGCGATTTTCCGCAAGCCGGGACATAAAAACTATCGCGAATGCGGCGACCAGATTTTAAGAAACTTTCTGAAGGGTCTGACGATGAAACTGCGTCCGGCACCTGGCAAGGTATAGTTAGAAAGAATGTTTTCGGTATGGGATTATGCACCATGCCGGGAACATGATTCTATAAGTTTAATATCAACTGCAAATAATTACACAAAGGATATAAACAGGCGGAAAAATCTTCAAAAGATTAATTGCTGCGGCAGTAAAATCACCTTCCCAGCAATAAAATGAATTTGCTTGAAATTGCTTTTGAAAGACACTGATTTCGAAATCCCACCTGAATAAAATATGCTTCCCCACTCAGCACTTCCTTATTGCTATAAGGAAAAAAGCACAGGCAGAATCGCGAAAAAATAACAGAGAGCGGCGTTCATCGTAAAATGCTTTAGCGGGCGCCTGGGACTAGTGCAGCCAGGCAAGCTGTCTGCCGGAGCATATCACTACAATGGAAGTGATTTTGGGAACTATGACCAGCAGATGAAACATATGTATGAAAGCCTGAACAGAGGTCACGCATGAAATTCAATTTTCCATTGTTTGTTGTTACTGCTCTTTTAATTAGCCTCAATGCCTACGCTGAAGACCACGCGTTAAAGTCAGGCGTCTATGAACAACTGAAGCTGGCCGTCTCCTCATCTGGTGAAGTGACTGGCTACTATGCTGACTCAATGGGCGATAACGCTAGTCAGACCTGTATTTTTACACTACACGGCAGCAGGCAGTCCGTAGGCGAAGCAACCATCAGTGCACATTCCGCACAGGATTATCCGGGCAAGCTGAGTGGAACCGATAGCGGTGTTATGCTAACTCTGCCTCAGGGTCAGCAACAGCCGGGCTGCATGAATCTGCTTCCGCCTGATGTAGCAACAGGTATCGAATTTACGCGCGGTCTGGAAACCCAGTGGCAAACACTGGCACAGGCCGCAGCAGAAAAAGTCTATCTGCATAAATCGCCTGCTGCTGATGGTGGGAAGAAAGTCTGGATCATTAAAAATGATGTAGTTGGTATTATCGCCAAAAAAGAGAACTGGTCGCAGGTGCAGTTCGTAAACGATGACGGCAAAAGCACGATTGGCTGGGTAGAGACTTCGCAATTAAAGACGTTGACCGCTGCGGTGCGCTAAATGATGTACTGGCTGAGCAGAAATGCCCAGCCAGTCTTTACCGTACGTCATTAAATCAGACCTGAGGGGCTTTTATTACCTTCTTACCGGGAAGGTTTGTGTAATACCCAGCGCTTGTGCACCCATAACGAGGCAAAAATTACCGCTGCCCCAATAATAAAACTTGGCCAGTGCGGCTGCTGCTGCCATATCGCCAGGTTGACCAACAGTCCGGCAGGAACATGCATATTGTTCATTATTCCCAGCGTGCCGGCATCAACCTGCGTAGCGCCATAGTTCCACATAAAATAGCCCAGCCCGGAAGCTACTACGCCCAGCCAGATCAGAATTCCCCACTGAAGCGTGGTGGTGGGTAATTTTTGCGGATTTCCCCACAGGAACCAGGCAATAACCGCTACGATGGCCGCGCCAAGATAAAACCATGAAAAAGCAGCGTGCTGCGGCATAGGCCGCGTTTCCTGCAGGCGCTTGTAGCCGACCATGCCAACGGCAAAGCAGATATTGGCCAGCTGCACCAGCAGCAAACCAAACCAAAAATGATCGCTGACTTTGTCATAGCGAATAATAGCGGCACCTGCTACGGCCAGCAGCGCGCTCAGGGCATAGCCAGGCCGTACGCCACGACCGCTCATCAGATCGTAAATCAGAGTGATATAGAGCGGCGTCATTACCGTAAACAGCAGCAGTTCTGAAACGCTAAGATACAGATAAGCCTGGAAGCTAATAAGGTACATAATGCCCAGTTGCAGGGCACCTACTGCCATATAGAGCAACAGCGTAGAAAGTCGATAACCGCGCCAGCGCAGGAAAGGTAAAAATACTACGGCGGCAAGCAGCAGGCGAATCAGCACCGAAAACACGCTATCTACCTGGCCTGCAAGGTATTCACCTATCAGGCTAAATGAAAAGGCCCACAGTACGGTGGTGATAATCAGTAAAATCACGATAAAAACTCTGCAATGAAAAGTGGGCGTAGTGTAGCGAAGTTCGTCCAACGGCAGGAAAATATCTGGTTTACATCTGAGCAATTAGCAAGCTAACGAACATCTTTTACGCACGCTTTAAATTGTTATTTCCGATGTATTTGAATTTGCCAGGCTGTTTGCGCTTTAAAAACAGATTCAGAGAAGCGCGCCACATAATTCGCTTTGATTCTCATAAAAGAGAATACTTTGCGCCCTCCTTCACAGCATGCCGGCCCGTTTTCTTTTACGCTCGCGCCACCCTGAATCAGGCTAAGTCTAAAGAGAAGATAGTGCGCCATTGGAGGCAAATATGTTATCGCTGTTCAGACCGGCACCTCACCGACCGCGCGTTGATGACGCGCAAACTGACCCACTTTATCGCCGTTTGCGCTGGCAAATATTTTTCGGGATTTTTTTCGGCTACGCCGCCTATTATCTGGTGCGAAAAAACTTTGCGCTGGCCATGCCCTCACTGATTGAACAAGGCTTTTCTCGCGGCGATTTAGGTTTTGCCCTTTCGGGGATTTCTATCGCCTATGGTTTTTCAAAATTTATTATGGGTTCCGTTTCCGACCGCTCTAATCCCCGATTCTTTCTCCCGGCCGGATTAATTCTGGCCGCCCTGGTAATGCTTTTTATGGGATTCGTCCCCTGGGCCACCTCCAGTATTATGGTGATGTTTGTACTGCTGTTTCTTTGCGGCTGGTTTCAGGGCATGGGCTGGCCGCCGTGTGGCCGCACTATGGTGCACTGGTGGTCGCAAAAAGAGCGTGGCGGCATTGTTTCCGTGTGGAACTGCGCGCATAACGTCGGCGGCGGTATTCCCCCCCTGCTTTTTTTATTAGGGATGTACTGGTTTAACGACTGGAAAGCGTCGTTCTATATGCCCGCCTTCGCTGCCATTCTGATCGCCGTCGTAGCCTGCGTATTAATGCGGGATACGCCGCAATCCTGCGGCCTGCCGCCCATCGAAGAATATAAAAATGATTACCCGCCCGACTACGATCAAGATCAGGAGAAGGAGCTGACCGCCAGGCAGATCTTTATGCAGTACGTTTTGCCCAACAGGCTGCTCTGGTATATCGCGCTGGCCAATGTTTTCGTTTACCTGCTGCGCTACGGCATTCTGGACTGGTCGCCGACCTATTTAAAAGAGGTCAAACACTTCACGCTGGATAAGTCTTCCTGGGCCTACTTTCTTTACGAATATGCCGGTATTCCCGGCACGCTGCTGTGCGGCTGGATGTCCGATAAAGTATTTAAAGGCAACCGTGGCGCAACCGGCGTGTTCTTTATGGTGCTGGTCACGCTGGCTACCGTTATTTACTGGCTAAATCCGCCGGGCAATCCAGGCGTAGATATTAGCTGCATGATCGTTATCGGCTTTCTGATTTATGGCCCGGTGATGCTGATTGGCTTACATGCGCTGGAGCTGGCCCCTAAAAAAGCGGCGGGTACGGCGGCGGGCTTTACCGGCCTGTTTGGCTACCTTGGCGGTTCCGTAGCCGCCAGCGCCATTGTGGGTTATACCGTGGACTACTTTGGCTGGGACGGCGGTTTTATCGTGATGATCGGCGGCGGCGTGCTGGCGGTTATCCTGCTGGTTGTCACCATGCTGAGCGAAAGAAAACGAGGAGCACTACGATGAAAAAACTGTTAGCCACGCTGCTGCTGAGCGTTTCGCTCAGCGTCACGGCCGCCGGAGAGAGTAAGATTGTTATTGCCCATCGGGGTGCCAGCGGCTATTTGCCGGAGCACACGCTGCCCGCCAAAGCGATGGCCTACGCCCAGGGATCCGATTTCCTTGAGCAGGATCTGGTGATGACCAAAGACGATCGGCTGGTCGTGCTGCACGACCATTATCTGGACCGCGTGACGGATGTTGCCGAACGTTATCCACAGCGCGCCAGAAAAGATGGCCGCTACTACGCCATCGACTTTACGCTGGCCGAAATTAAGGGCCTGAATTTTACCGAAGGCTTTACGCTAAAAGACGGTAAAAAAGTACAGACATTCCCGCAGCGTTTCCCCATGAATAAGTCGGATTTCCATATTCATACTTTTGAGGAAGAGATTGAATTTATTCAGGGATTGAACCATTCAACCGGCAAAAATGTGGGAATTTATACGGAGATTAAAGCGCCCTGGTTTCATCGTCAGGAAGGGAAAGATATTTCAGCGAAGGTGCTGGATGTGCTGAAGCAGTACGGCTACAGCAGTAAAAGCGATAACGTCTATTTGCAGTGCTTTGACTATAACGAACTTAAACGCATTAAAACGGAGCTGGAACCCCAGCGCAATATGAACCTGAAGCTGGTGCAGCTGATTACCGAAACGGATGCAAAGGAAACGCAGGAGCTGCAAAACGGCAGGTGGGTGAACTATAGCTATGACTGGATGCTGCAGCCGGGCGCGATGAAAAACCTGGCCCGTTTTGTTGACGGCATCGGCCCCGATTATCATATGCTGATCGCCAGCGGCTCCACCAGAGGCCATGTTCGCCTGACGGAGATGGTCAAAGAGGCGCATCAGAACAAGCTGGTGGTGCACCCTTATACGGTGCGCGCTGACAGCCTTCCCGACTGGGTTGATAACGTCGACCAGCTTTACGATGTGCTTTATAACCAGGCGGGAGTGGACGGCCTGTTTACCGATTTTCCGGATAAGGCCGTACATTTTTTACAGCGCTGATTTTTCGCCTCTGTCACGGAGGCGAATTTCTCAGACGTTATACAGCTTGCGCAGATAGTTTGGCACAGCGTTATCCACGTTGCTGCCGATAACTTCCAGATCGGGCAACAGATCTTTCAGGCGCTGATGCGAGTTGCTCATGATGCAGCCTTTACCCGCCATGGTCAGCATCTCTTTATCATTCATGCCGTCGCCGAAGGAGATGCAGTCCTGTAGCGTAAAGCCAAGCGTGCGGGAGACCGCATCCAGCGCGTGACCTTTGGAAACGCCCCCCGCCATGACTTCCAGACAGGTCGGCAGCGAAAAGCTCACGTTAACGCGATCGCCCCAGCGCGCAATCAGCGCCTCTTCCAGCGGGATCAGCAGCTCTGGTTTAGCACAGGTAAAAAAGACTTTGCTGATGCCGTCAGTAGGCAAAGAGTCCGGCTGGTACACCTGATAGTTGAAATCGGATTCACGGAAAAAGTCCATCTCTTCAGGACGATGGCGGTTAAGAAACCACTCTTCATCGCGATAGACGTTGGTATAAATATCCTCATGGCTGTGATGCAGAGCAAACAGCTCACGAGCGATATCCTCTTCCAGGTTGTGGCTAAATACCAGCTCGCCGGCGGTATTATGCACGCGCGCGCCGTTTGAAGTGATCATAAAAGCGTCAATGCCCAGGCTATCGCGCATCTGGCCCACATCAATGTGATGACGACCGGTGGCAAAAATAAAGTGGACGCCTTTCTGCGTCAGCAGCTGAAGCGTTTCGCGGGCAAAAGCGGATAGACGGTGATCCGGTGACAGCAACGTGCCGTCAAGATCGGAAGCAACAATAGGGTACATAAAACCTCTGGTTAATGGTTGTCGGTTGCCGTAGCCATATCTGAGTAGTGAATCAAGGATGCCGGGCGAAAAACGCCACGATGGCCTCCAGTGCTTCGGCGCGCATACTGTCTTTTTCAAACAAGATCTCATGACGCGCGCCAGCGATAGTCAGCGGGCCTTCGCACGGATTGCCCGCCGCCTTCATGGTCTGGCAAAAAAGATCCTGCGCGCGGTTATCCACCACTTTATCCGCCTCGGCCTGCAACAGCAGCAGCGGCGTAACGATCTCTTTTGCCTGAGCCAGAATATTTTTCCCGGCCAGAATGCCCTCTTTAACCCAGTGGTAGGTGGGGCCGCCGACGCGCAGTCCCGGATCGTCAGCATAAAAGCGCAGGTTGCGCCGGTAGCGTTCACGGCTGTGCGTCAGCTGATTGATGCCAAACGGCCTCGGCTGCCATCTTCCGGTACCTATGGCATAGCCGTCGCGCACCGCCGGGCGTTTTTCCGCCCATGTCAAAATACAGTGCGTCATCCACAGCGGCATTGGCAAAAAGATACCGAACATCGGCGAGGCCAGCACCACGGCGTCAAAAGCTTTTGGCTGTCTGGCCAGCATCAGCGTTAAAATTGCGCCCCCCATCGAATGAGCCAGCGCGTAGCGATGCAGATAGTGCTGGCTGAGGATCTCTTTCAGATAAAGCGTTTCCAGATCGTCAACATAGTGATCGAATAGCTCTACATGACCGCGATGGGAATCCTGCAATAACCGGCCGGATCGCCCCTGTCCGCGATGATCGACAATAATCACGTCGTAACCGCAGTGAAACAAATCGTAGGCCAGCTCAGGATATTTTACGTAGCTTTCGATCCTGCCTGGGCAGACAAGGATAACCTTGTTGTGTTGCGGAGAAGTGAAGCGGACGTAGCGAATGGCAACGTTTTCTACGCCGATGAACTCGTCCTCTTCCCGCTGCTGCCAGAAATCCAGCAGCGGGCCAGTAGCAAAAGCGGCAAAGGCTTTTTCACGATTTAACCAGCTTTTGGCAGCCTTGTTCATTCACCTCATCTCCGCTTTTTGCTTATCCGGCATGACCTTTCTGGCTCGCGCTGTCACAAAGGCGTATTGTGTCATACTTCTGCATTCCCAGGGAGCCTTACCCAATGACCATCCAATGGTGGCTGGCCTACCTTTTAACCACCAGCATTTTAAGTCTTTCGCCAGGTTCGGGGGCGATTAACACGATGAGTACCGGTATCAGCCACGGCTATCGCGGCGCGGCGGCATCCATTTCTGGCTTACAGGTAGGACTGGCAGCGCATATCTTGCTGGTCGGTATTGGCCTTGGCGCGCTGTTTTCCCAGTCCGTGCTGGCTTTTGAAGTTTTGAAATGGGCGGGCGCTGGCTATCTGGTCTGGCTCGGTATTCAGCAGTGGCGCTCCGCTGGGGCAATAGACTTGCAGGCGGTCGCCAGAGCGATGCCGCGCCGTAAGCTATTTAAACGTGCGGTGCTGGTCAATCTGACTAACCCGAAAAGCATCGTTTTTCTGGCGGCGCTTTTCCCACAGTTTATTATCCCTGGCCAACCGCAGGCGATGCAGTATCTGGTGTTGGGCGTAACGACCGTGGTGGTCGATATTATCGTGATGATTGGCTACGCCACGCTGGCTCAACGTATTGCCGTGTGGATCAGAGGGCCAAAGCAGATGAAGCTGCTCAACCGGCTGTTTGGCGGAATGTTTATTGCGGTAGGCGCGCTGCTGGCCTCGGCCCGCCGGATTGCCTGAGCACGGGCGGACAAACCGGCCTGAGGTTGTTGCTAAACTTTCATCAGGCCGTTTTTAAGCCAGAGCACAGCAGGGGTTTTTATTCCTCGCCGTCAACGTGCTCGCGGATCATTACCATAAACGGCTTGCCGAAGCGTTCCAGCTTGCGCTGGCCCACGCCGTTGACGCTCAGCATTTCCGAAGCGGTTAACGGCATCTGCTCGGCCATCTCTATCAGCGTCGCGTCGTTAAACACTACGTAAGGCGGAATATTCTCTTCATCGGCAATCGCCTTACGCAGCTTGCGTAGCTTGGCGAACAGCTTGCGATCGTAATTGCCGCCAAACGACTTCTGGCTGCTGTTGCGCGGCTTGACGGTAACCATACGCGGCACGGCCAGCAGCAGCGGCGCTTCGCCACGTAGCACAGGGCGTGCGGCTTCCGTCAGCTGTAGCGCAGAGTGCATGGCGATATTCTGCGTCGCCAGCCCCAGATGGATAAGCTGGCGGATCACGCTGACCCAGTGCTCATGGCTCTGATCGCGGCCGATGCCGTAAACCGGCAGCTTGTCGTGCTGCATATCGCGGATGCGCTGATTGTTTGCGCCACGAATAACCTCTACCACGTAACCCATACCGAAGCGCTGGCCGACGCGATAAATGCAGGAGAGCGCCTTCTGCGCTTCAACCGTACCGTCGTAACGTTTTGGCGGGTCCAGGCAGATATCGCAGTTATCGCACGGCTGCTGGCGTCCTTCGCCGAAATAGTTCAGCAGCACCAGGCGGCGGCAGGTCTGCGCCTCGGCGAAGGCACCCATGGCGTTGAGCTTATGGCGTTCAATATCCTGCAGCGGACCGGGGGCTTTCTCTTCCAGGCATTTGCGCAGCCACGCCATATCTGCCGGATCGTAAAGCATCAGCGCTTCGGCAGGCAGGCCATCGCGACCGACGCGACCGGTTTCCTGATAGTAGGATTCGATATTGCGCGGAATATCAAAGTGCACCACGAAACGCACGTTGGGCTTGTTGATGCCCATGCCAAAAGCGACCGTAGCGACAACGATTTGCAAATCGTCACGCTGAAAGGCTTCCTGCACGCGGGCGCGATGCTCGTTGTCCATTCCGGCATGATAGGCGCCCACGCTCATTCCACGGCTTTGCAAACGCGCGGCGGTATCTTCTACTTTCGCCCGGCTGTTGCAGTAAATAATGCCGCACTTGCCGCGCTGATCCTGCACATAACGCAGCAGCTGCTCCGTCGGCTTAAATTTATCTACCAGCGTATAGCGAATATTAGGACGGTCAAAACTGCTGACCTGAATCAGGGGATCGTTAAGCTGTAGCAGCCGTGCGATATCGTTGCGCGTGGTTTCGTCGGCGGTAGCGGTCAGCGCCATCACCGGAACGTCCGGTAGCCGCTGACGCAGCTGGCCCAGCGCGCCATATTCAGGCCGGAAATCGTGTCCCCATTGCGAAATGCAGTGCGCTTCATCCACCGCCAGCATCGCCGGATTCCAGTGCGCCAGATTATCCAGAAAGTTGTCCATCATCAGACGTTCGGGCGCAATATACAGTAGCTTGATGCGGCCCGTGCGGCAGCCGGCTAAAACGTCCTGCTGCTGCTCGCGATTCTGCGTGGAATTCAGGCAGGCGGCGGCCACGCCGTTAGCCAACAGCTGATCGACCTGATCCTTCATCAATGAGATCAGCGGCGAAACCACCAGCGTCAGGCCGTCACGCACCAGAGCCGGAATCTGGTAGCAAAGCGATTTTCCGCCGCCGGTTGGCATGACGACCAGACAGTCGCGTCCCTGCAATGAAGCCTGAATGATGGTTTGCTGCCCGGGACGAAACTGCTGGTAGCCGAAGGTTTCCTGCAAAACCTGCTGCGCCAGCGCTTCCTGATTAATCACTGCAGCCGTAGACACGTGTACTCCAATTGATGGCGGGCAGCGCGGCGGCTGCCCAAAAAGCGTTAAAACAGGTCGTTCAGCATGACGCCGACGCCGACCCTGGTCTGGCGGTGGTTATAGTCAATCAACGATTCGCCATAGCCGCTAAAGACTTGCGTATAGAACCGAACGTGTTCGGTAAGTGGATAGCTCCAGCCCGCCTGCGCGCCGCCGTAGCCGCTGTTCCAGTTGTAGTTGCCCTGCAGGCTGAAAACGCTCTCGCCCAGCTGGTAACCGACAGTCAGGCGATAATACCCCATGTATTTGGTGATATCAGGGTTATCGTCATTATTTTCGCTTTCTGGAAGACGGTACCAGGGTTTTGCCTCAACCAGCCAGTTGCCGTTTTGCGCCATCAAACGAGCGTAAACACGGTTCCAGCTACGCGAGGTCGGATCCGATCGGCCGTTCGACTGATGGTTCAGGCCCATCTCCACATCACGCAGCGTCCAGCCTGCAAAGCTGTAGTCGGTAGCCCAGCCCAGGAAAATTTGCGGCTCATAGTTCGTTTCGCGAAACGGCGAAGAGGCGCCACGGTTAGAGAGCTGCCACCAGGATCCCTGAGTATAAGAGGCCGCGAGCACCGAGTTGTCACCTAAAATGCCCCGCCATAGCGGAAACGCCAGGCTCAGCTGAAATTTGACTTCATCGTGCTTGGCTTTGTTGGCCCAGTTGTAGGAGCTGATTGCGTCTTTATTGATATTGCTGGTGTCGGTGTACAGTACGTAGTTGCTTTCGTAAGGAAAAAGCACAAAAGGGTTGTCATGCTTTTCCAACAGGTTAGCAATAATACTGCCACGAACGGCGGGCTGATCGTGCACCTCTGTGACCGTCGCTTCCTGCGCCAGAACCAGCGTGGGGAACAGAAGCGCTGCGGCCAGCAGGCCTTTCAGCATAGACATAGTGTTGTTCTCCAGAACAAAACGGAATTGTTATACGTGTGTGTAAAAAGCACGCCATTCTACACAGAATTGGTGGCCGACATTAGTGCTGTTTTTGTAAAGTGTAAGGCCTGTTAACGACCGGCAAAAATAGCCAGTTCGGTAAGCGACTTACGCTACAAAGGAATTTTTTATGACCTCACCTGCTTTGCTCGATCGGGACGCCGCCCGCCGCCTGATTGGCGAAATTTTTGTTTATGATATGCCGTTCAACCGCACGCTTGGCCTGACGCTGGAGCGGCTGGAGCCTGACTATGCGGAACTGAGCTTTGCGAATCAGACGCAGCTGGTCGGCAACGTTGCGCAGAAAATATTGCATGGCGGCGTGATTGCTGCGGTGCTGGACGTGGCGGCCGGTCTGGTTTGCGTCAGCAGCGCATTGACGCGGCAGGAAGTGATTACGGAAGAAGAGCTACGCCAGCGTCTGTCGCGTATGGGCACTATCGATTTGCGCGTTGACTATTTACGGCCCGGTCGCGGCGAGCGTTTTATCGCGACCAGCAGCCTGCTGCGCGGCGGCAATAAGGTCGCCGTGGCGCGAGTTGAGCTGCATAATGACGCCGGGCTTTATATCGCCAGCACCACGGCAACCTATCTTGTAGGCTGATTGCAAACCTTTATGGAGTAACGTTACATGGATGCGCAACAAACTCGGCAGGGCATCTTTTATGCGCTGGGCGCTTATTTTATCTGGGGCATCGCGCCCGCCTATTTTAAGCTCATCCAGCAGGTGGCTCCGGGCGAGATTATGACGCACCGGGTAATCTGGTCTTTCTTTTTTATGCTGCTGTTGCTGAGCGTCAGCCGCAACTGGGGTAAAGTCAGGGCAATCTTTAAAGAGCCAAAAAAGGTGCTGCTGCTGGCGGTTTCCGCCACGCTGGTGTGCAGTAACTGGCTGATATTCATCTGGGCAGTGAATAATCATCATATTCTGGAAGCGAGCCTGGGATACTTTATTAATCCGCTGCTAAATGTGCTGGTGGGTATGCTGTTTCTCGGCGAACGCTTTCGTCGCCTGCAGTGGCTGGCGGTGGCGCTGGCCGCCTGCGGTGTGGTGATCCAGCTGTGGAAATTTGGCTCGGTACCGGTGATTGCACTGGGCCTGGCGGTGACTTTTTCGCTCTATGGCCTGATGCGCAAAAAAATCGGCGTAGACGCGCAAACCGGCATGCTGATTGAAACCAGCTGGCTGCTGCCGGTCGCCGCTATCTATCTGTTCGGCATAGCGGACAGTTCGACCAGCCATCTGACGCAGAACCCGCTTTCGCTGAATTTATTGTTGATTGCGGCCGGCATTGTTACCACTATCCCGCTGATGCTGTTTACCGCTGCCTGTTCCCGCCTGCGCCTCTCTACGGTAGGGTTTTTCCAGTACCTTGGCCCGACGCTGATGTTTCTGCTGGCCGTTTCATTTTATGGCGAAAAGATGACGCAGGATAAAGCGGTAACATTCTCTTTTATCTGGGCGGCGCTGGCGATATTTATCTTTGATGCACTAAAAACGCTTAAACGTAAAAAAGCTTCCGAGGTTTAAATTTTCACTTCGCCGAATAATGTCCGTTCGGCGAAGTTTAATTAAAGCGCCACGACAGCCTTCGTAAATCAGTGAAAAGATTTTAGCCATAGCATGACAGGTAATGGCAGAATAGCGGCGTGTTTAACTACCGAGGACAATATTCACTCCACCAGGATGAGAAGCAATAGCGTGGATGAGTTGTAAATTCATGGACAGTCTGTTCATTTCCGTCATGCCCCCTTCTTTTGCCATCAGGCCGGTTCTCTTCTGCCCTTGCAGCGATACGCACTGGCGCTTTGCGCTGTAGCCCTCTTCCGAAATTTTTTTATTACTGCGCGGCGTGCGCGTCCGCTATTTTATTTTCTGGAGAGAGAAAATGCTGTACTGGTTTTTATTAGCGCTGGCGATTTCCTGTGAAATCATCGGTACGCTGACCATGAAATGGGCCAGCCTTAACGGCCATGCCGCCGGCTATATTTTTATGCTGGTGATGATCGCCCTTTCTTATATTTTTTTAAGCTTTGCCGTTAAGAAAATTGCGCTGGGCGTGGCCTATGCTATCTGGGAAGGAATTGGCATTCTGTTTATTACGTTGTTTAGCGTTATGCTTTTCGACGAGTTCCTGACGCCGATGAAAGTTGCCGGTCTGGCGATGCTGGTCGCGGGTATTGTGCTGGTAAAGTCCGGCACGACGGGCCGCGAGGAGAAAAAGCATGTCATCGCTTAACGGATTACATCTCGCCTGGCTGGCGCTGGCGGTCGTCCTGGAGATCCTCGCCAACATTTTTTTAAAATATTCGCACGGTTTTCGTCGGCCGCTTTACGGTTTGTCATCTCTCATTGCCGTACTGGCCGCTTTTACCGCGCTGGCCCAGGCCGTAAAAAGCATCGACCTTTCTGTAGCTTACGCTTTATGGGGAGGTTTCGGCATTGTCGCAACGGCGGCGGCCGGCTGGATTTTATTTGGGCAGCGTCTTAACGCTCGGGGCTGGACTGGTATTGGCGTGCTGCTGGTGGGTATGGTGCTGATTAAATTTGCCTGACGCGCGATAAAGCTTTACCGCGAAAACATTGGCGCAGCCGTCCGTGGCATAGCGCGGCTGCGCCGTATCGGTCAGCCGTTTGCGGACGGCTTCCCTGATATGGGTTACAGCCAGTTCTTACGCTTGAAGTAAGCGTAAGGCGCGAGCCCCGCCAGGATCATCAGGCAGATAGCGCCAGGATAGCCAAAGCTCCACTTCAGTTCAGGCATAAACTCAAAGTTCATGCCGTAGCTGGAAGCAACCAGCGTCGGCGGCAGGAACACCACGGAGACAACCGAGAAGATTTTAATAATGCGGTTCTGCTCGATGTTGATAAAACCCATCGCCGCCTGCATCAGGAAGTTGACCTTCTGGAACAGAGATTCGTTATGCGGCAGCAGCGATTCGATATCGCGCAGGATTTCACGCGCCTGCTCCAGCTGGTTGCCAGGCAGACGGGCTTTACGCACCAGGAAATTGAGCGCGCGCTGCGTATCCATCAGGCACAAACGCACTTTCCAGCCGATATCTTCCAGCTCCGCCAGCGTAGAAAGCGCGGCATCAAATTCGTCGCCCTGCTGGCCTTCCATAATAACGCGGCTGAGCTTTTCCAGATCGCTATAGATGTTTTCTATCTCGTCAGCGAGCTGCTCGATTTTTGTTTCAAACAGATCCAGCAGCAGCTCGTAAGCGTTGCCGTCAATCAGCACCTGGTTGCGCGCGCGCATGCGGTAAAGGCGAAACGCAGGCAGCTCACGCTCGCGCAGCGTGTAAAGACGCCCGTCGCGAATGGTAAAAGCGACCGTTGAGTTTCCGGCATGGTCTTCCGCATCTTCATAGAAGAAGAAGGAGTGAATATGCAGGCCATCTTCGTCTTCAAAAAAGCGCGCGGAGGCTTCGATATCTTCCAGTTCGGGACGCGTTGCCAGGCTCTGGCCCAGTTCGTTTTGCACGCGGTCGCGTTCGTTTTCCTCAGGCTCAATCAGATCCACCCAGACGGAGCTGGTCAGCTCGTCGCTGGCTTCTTCCAGCTCCAGACGAGCAAGGCGGTTCTGATCAAGTTTAAATGCGCTCAGCATAGCTGGTACTCCCAATTCTTCATAACATGGGACGCGCCTGAACACGGAACAGGTAGGTCAGTCTGACTCGGAGCGATGCGGTAATGCGGATCGCCGACAACCACGAAGGCTATCGGCAGAGGAGGATAGCCTTAGGAGTTGTACCTGCGGTGCAGGTCAGTGAGCCAGTATCTACTGGGTGTGTCCAAGGCAAATGTCCTCTCTGGGTAATGGTGCGCGCATGTTACGCTGTGCTGAAAATGACGTCAACAGCAACCCCAGAGAATAAGGATTCAGAATGAAACAGCTTTCCCGTGCCGATTTAAGCGACATGAGCAAACAGGCTGCCAGCGTCGCTCGCCTGCGTTCACACCGTACGTTCCATGAAGAGTTAACGGATCCGGTGCAGCGTCTGGCTATCGCCATGGAGCCGGGTACCTATATCCGTCCGCACCGCCACCCGCAGACCTGGGAGCTACTGACGCCGCTGAAGGGGCGTTTCGTGGTGCTGCAATTTAATGACGAAGGCGAAGTGACGCATCGTACGCTATTGGGCGAAGACATTTTGTTACAGGAAATGCCGGCTTTTACCTGGCACGCGGTCCTGTCGCTGGACGAGGGCGGCGTAATTTTTGAAGTTAAGCATGGCCCTTATCAGGCGCTAACGGAGGATGACTGCATGCACTGGGCGCCGCAAGAAGGCGGCGAAGGAACGGCAGACGTTATGGCCTGGTATGCTAAAGCCCAGCCGGGCGATCGCTATTCACGTTAGGTAATAAAAGCGGAGCCGACCCTGGTCGGCTTGGTTAAGACTGCTGATCAGGCCAGGGCATGCCTGATATACGACAGGAGCAAAGCGCCCCCGCCGACTCTGTTATCCGGTACAGGGCTAGACGGTTTCCAGCTTCGCGTAAGCGGCTACCAGCCACTTGATCCCCTGACCCTGGAAAGCGACCTGCAAACGGCTGTGATCGCCGCTGCCTTCCAGATTCACAATTGTGCCTTCGCCAAATTTAGCGTGGCGCACGCGCTGGCCAAGCGAAAAGCCGCTGTCGTTTTGCGCGACTGGCGTCCCCATGCGCTGGTGGCTGACCGGACGGCTGACGCTGGCACGCAGACGCACTTCTTCGACACACTCTTCCGGCAACTCGCCGACAAAGCGCGAAGGCCGGTGATAAACCTCTTTGCCGTAGAGCCGACGCGTTTCCGCATAGGTCAGCGTCAGCTTCTGCATGGCGCGCGTCACGCCAACATAGGCCAGACGACGCTCCTCTTCCAGCCTGCCGCCCTCTTCCAGCGACATCTGGCTTGGAAACATGCCTTCTTCCATACCGACGATAAACACCTGGCGGAACTCCAGCCCTTTTGCGGCATGCATGGTCATCAGCTGTACCGCATCCTGCCATTTATCCGCCTGGCCTTCTCCCGCTTCCAGCGCCGCATGGGAAAGGAACGCCTGCAACGGCATCAGATCTTCGTCTTCGTCCTGATAGCTGTACTGCCGCGTGGCGTTGACCAGCTCCTCAAGGTTTTCGACACGCGCCTGGCCTTTTTCGCCTTTTTCCTGCTCGTACATCAGCCACAGCCCGGAATCTTTAATCACCCGGTCAGTCTGCACGTGTAGCGGCATTTCGCTGGTTTCCTGCGCCAGGGAATCCACCAGCTCGGTAAAGCGTTGCAGCGCCGAAGCGGCACGTCCGGCCAGCGCTTTTTCCTGCAGCAGCACGCGCGCGGTCTGCCATAGCGTGAGCTGACGTTCGCGCGCGGTTTGCCGCACCACGTCCAGCGTACGGTCGCCAATGCCGCGCGTCGGCGTATTTACCACGCGCTCAAAGGCGGCATCATCGTTGCGGTTGGCTATCAGCCGCAGGTAGGCCAGCGAGTCTTTGATTTCCTGACGTTCGAAGAAGCGCATACCGCCATAGATACGGTAAGGCATGCTGGTTTGCAGCAGCGCCTCTTCCAGCACGCGCGACTGGGCGTTACTGCGGTAGAGAATGGCGCAGTCGTTCAGCGCGCCGCCGTTTTCCATCCACACTTTGATGCGGTTAACCACAAAGCGAGCTTCGTCCAGCTCGTTAAACGCGCAGTAGATAGAGATAGGTTCGCCGTCGCTGCCGTCCGTCCACAGCTCTTTGCCTAATCGCCCGTTATTGTTAGCGATCAGCGCGTTAGCCGCTTTCAAAATATTGTTAGTCGAGCGGTAGTTCTGTTCCAGGCGAATGGTCTGCGCGCCGTGGAAATCGTTAAGGAAGCGCTGGATGTTTTCAACCTGCGCGCCGCGCCAGCCGTAAATGGACTGGTCGTCATCGCCCACGATAATCACTTTGCCGCTGTCGCCGGCCAGCATCCTGATCCAGGCGTACTGGATATTGTTGGTATCCTGAAATTCATCCACCAGAATGTTGGTGAAGCGCTCGCGATAGTGGTTAAGGATGTGCGGCTTGTTTAGCCACAGCTCGTGCGCGCGCAGCAGCAGCTCGGCAAAGTCCACCAGCCCCGCGCGATCGCAGGCTTCCTGATAGGCCTGATAGATGCGCAACCACGTTTGCTCAACCGGATTGCCGTAGCTTTCAATATGCTTAGGACGTAATCCTTCGTCTTTTTTGCCGTTGATGTACCACATTGCCTGACGGGCGGGCCACTGCTTCTCATCCAGATTCATCGCCTTAATCAGGCGCTTTAACAGGCGCATCTGGTCTTCGCTGTCGAGGATCTGGAAATCCTGCGGCAGGTTAGCGTCAAGATGGTGCGCGCGCAGCAAACGGTGCGCCAGCCCGTGGAAGGTGCCAATCCACATCCCGCCCTGGCTGGTGCCGATTAGCTGCTCGATGCGATGGCGCATCTCTGCCGCCGCCTTATTGGTAAAGGTCACGGCAACGATCGAGTATGGCGAACAGTTTTCAACCGCCAGCAGCCAGGCAATCCGGTGCACCAGCACGCGGGTTTTGCCGCTGCCCGCGCCCGCCAGCACCAGCAAATTGCTGCGCGGCGCGGCTACGGCCTCGCGTTGTTTGTCATTCAAGCCGTCGAGAAGGTCAGAAACGTCCATAAGCACCGTCAGGTTAAGGGAGCTAGCTCCACTGGATATTTAACCAGCGTATTATAACAACGCGGTCAGCGATGCCAACTGCGAAATTTCCAGCGTGGGCAGCAGACGACTGTCGCTGGCCCGCATCAGATTGTCATTATGCGGATTAATCCAGCACGCCTGCATGCCGCAGCGTACGGCCCCGGCCACGTCCGTGGTGAGATCGTCACCAACGTGCAGAATATTTTCCAGCGGCAAGTTCAGCTTTTCCGCCGCCAGGTGATACATATCGTGATAAGGCTTGGCGCGGCCGTGCGGCCCGGCTCGCAGAATAAATTTAAAATATTTATCCAGCCCGAACAGGTGCGGCTCGGCATTGCCGTTAGTCACGGCCACCAGCGGCATGCGCGCGGCTAAAGCAGCCAGCGTGCTGTGCGTTTCTTCGGACACCGTTATCTGGCTACGCCAGTGAGCAAAATTCGCCATGACCGCGCGCGAGCCTTTTTCCGCTTCCGCCGCCGGAAGACCTGCATTCAGCATTGCCAGCTCAACCGCGCGACGCCGCCATTCGCTAACGTCATGATAAATTTCCGGCTCCTGCTCGCGCAGGCTTTCGCGTAGCTGCTGATACTGCTGCGGGCTAAAGTCATTCAGCGCCGGATGATAAGCCTGTAAAAAGGCATGGGACTCTTTGGCGGTACGGCTGATAACCGGACGGTTGTCGTAAAGCGTATCGTCCAGATCGAACGTCATGGCTGCAATCGGCCGCAGCGAACGGTAAAAATGCATCAGGTTTTTCCTCGTTTGGCACGGGGATGCGCGGCATCATAAACCGAAGCCAGATGTTGAAAATCAAGGTGGGTATATATTTGAGTGGTGGTGAGGTTAGCGTGGCCCAGCAACTCCTGAACCGCACGCAGATCGCCGCTCGATTCCAGCATATGCGTGGCGAAAGAGTGGCGCAGCTTGTGCGGATGGATATGGCTGGAAAGCCCTTGCTTAACGCCCCACTCTGCAAAGCGTTTCTGCACGTTGCGCGTTGAGATACGCTTGCCCTGCTTTGACAGAAACAGCGCGTTATCTTCAGGCGCAAACAGCTCGCGCAGTACCAGCCAGTGCTCTGTCCACTCGACCGCCGTACGGCCAATCGGCAGACGGCGCTCCTTGCTGCCTTTGCCCGATACCCAGACTTCGCCAGAAGCCAGATCAAGGTGACCGATATCGATCCCTACCAGTTCAGACAGACGCAGTCCCGCGCCATACATCACTTCCAGCATTGCGCGATCGCGTACCGCCAGCGGATCGTTTAGATCGATATCCAGCAGGCGGTTGACCTCGTCCACATCAATATTTTTAGGCAGATGGCGTGAAGCGCGCGGCGTGGCGACGCCTTTTGCCGGATTGGCTTTCAGCACGCCCTGGCTGATTTGCCAGTCCAGAAAACTGCGCAGCGCGGAAAGCCTCAGCGCCAGGCTGGCGGGCTTCAAGCCTTCACGACGGCTGCGCGCGGCCAGCGAACGAACCTGGGCCGCGTCCAGCCTGTCCCAGGCAGCGAGCTTCATTTCGTCAAGCAGCGTAATGCAGGCGCTCAGCTGGCGCTGGTAGTTGATCTGCGTCAGCGGGCTAAGCTGTCGCTCAACCTTCAGGTAGCGCAGGAAGCCCTCTACGGCAGGCTGTAGAGGAGACGGATTCATACCCGTTCTACCCAGCGCTGTAGCAGTTCCGGCAGCATCTGCGAGAGATGCTGCAACAGCACCGTGCCCATCCCGGACTGATAGTGCTGGCTGTCGCGGCTGCTGAAAATCAGTACGCCCAGATCGCCGCGCTCGCCCAGCAGCGACATAGCCACCGAACCGACCGCTTTTGCCTGCGGCAGCAGCAGCAGCAGTTCCGGGCCGTTCAGGCTGCCCAGATAGTGCTGCTGGTTGCCCAGACGCTGAATGCGTACGGGCTCAAAAGCCGGTTTTGACAGCGCCAGCTGGGTGAAGTCCGATGGCGCGCCAATCCGCCATTTTTCGCTGAACAGGCGCACGTTAGCGCCCGCTATGCCCAGCTCGCGCGCCCAGCGGTGCAGCCGGTTAAGCATATCCTGCAGGCTGTCGGCGGCGGCAAGCCGTGCCTGAAGCGTCAACAGCTTCTCGAACAGCCGATGGTTGGCGCTGGCCTGTTCCATCAGCAGGGTAATTTCTTCTTCCAGCTGCGCAATCTGATGACGCTGGCGACCAAGCTGCCATTCCACCAGCGAGACGGTTCCCCGTACCGGATGCGGCACCACCATCTGCTCTACCTGGCGGGCATTGCGGATAAAGAAATCCGGGTTTTGCCGCAGATAGTCGCTGACCGCGCCGTCGTCCAGCAAAAATTCAGATGGCTCCTCGCTGACCTGTTTCATAGATGAATAAATCCGTCGTAAACGTGAGTGGCGGGGCCGGTCATATAAAGCGGATGGCCAGGCCCTTTCCAGGCGATAGTCAGGCTGCCGCCAGGTAAGTCAACGCGCACTTTTTCCGCCAGCAGCATCTGTTGAATACCAACGGCAACCGCCGCGCAGGCGCCGCTGCCGCACGCCTGGGTTTCACCCGCGCCGCGTTCGTAAACGCGCAGGCGGATATGCTCACGCGCGACCACTTCCATAAAGCCAACGTTAACGCGCTCAGGAAAACGTTCGTGGCTTTCCAGCACCGGGCCTAAGGTTTCTACCAGCGCAGTTTTCACGCTGTCGACCTGCAACACGCAGTGCGGATTGCCCATCGATACCACGCCGCACATTACCGTCTGCTCGGCGGCACGCATCAGATAAAGGCTTTCCGCTTTGTTCGCGCGAAACGGCACCTGCTGCGGCTCAAAGTTCGGCTCGCCCATGTTGACGCAGACCATTTCGTCCGGCGTAACGCTTAGTACCATGCGCCCAGTCTGCGTGCTGACGCGGATGTCGCTTTTGTTAGTCAGGCCTTTCAGCCGTACAAAGCGGGCGAAACAGCGGGCGCCGTTGCCGCACTGCGCCACTTCGCTGCCGTCAGCGTTAAAGATGCGGTAGTGGAAATCCAGATCCGGATCGTAAGGCGGCTCTACGATCAGCAGCTGATCGAAGCCGATCCCCAGATGGCGATCCGCCAGCCGACGGATCAGTTCCGGAGAGAAGTAGACGTTTTGCGTCACGGCATCGACGACCATAAAGTCATTGCCCAGACCGTGCATTTTGGAGAACTGCATGTGTGGCTCCAGCGAGTGCGTCATGTTTTACTGAGCCGATTGCTGTTCCGCATCGGTGGTCTTTGACTGCTGCTGCGCGTTAACCGCTGCCGCGCTCGCCGTTTTGGGCTGCGTCGCTTTACCTGCGGTTTTTTGCGGCTGTTCCTGCTTTGGAAAATAGAGAGGGCCTTTCAGTCCGCATCCCGCCAGACTCACCACGGCTAGCGCCAGCGCCAGCCGACAAATCATTTTCTTCATGCTCGTTCTGCTCATTTGTTGCTGCCTGTTGGTTGACTATCATCGCAGGTGAAGTGCTAAAAGCAACAGGAAAAAGGCGAAGCTTGCAGAAAGGAAAGGGGTTAAATGCGCGGCGGCGTGGAATAAATGCCCTGACAACGCTGGCGCGCGCCGTCAGTGCATTTGGTAGCGCTGCGCGTAGTCGCTGGGATCGTTATCCGAAACGGCTGCGCAAAGCTGCGCCAGCGCCTGGCTGCGGAAAGGAATAACCTGAAAACGGTCGTCCACCTGCACAATCTGATAAAACTGCGGCAGGTTGAAGTTAATAAAGCTGGAGCCGTAGGTAAACCGATCGTGCGAGGAAGAATAGAAGCGGCTGACGTCGCGCACCAGCTCCTCTTTGCTGCCTTCGCAGTGATGATAAATTTCGACCCGGTTGGTTTCATCCAGGATATAGATATTGAAGCCGCGATCGTCTTTGGTATCTTCAAAGAAGAACTGAATAATGCCTTCGCTGGCGTAGCCGTTTACCACCGACGGCAAACGAGTCTGGTCCGTTTCTACCTTTATCGACAGGCCGTGCAGCTTGTTATTGGAGATAGCGCCATAAAACTCCACGGCGTTCTCTAATTTCTGCACCGAAACGCTCAGGCGCTCAAAGAACAGCCCCCAGGTCTGGCCGGCCACGCGCACGGCCTTAAAGCGGCCCGGCTCCTGGCGCGTGCTGGAAAGGCGCAGCTCAATACATTCGGACACCAGCTGCTGCACGCGCGTGCGAATTAAACCGCGCAGATGCTGGCTGTAGCAGAAGACTTCTACGGCATCCGGCGGCGCAGCATCCTGATGCATTTTGCCCAGAATGGTTTTTAGCGCCTCAATCATCGCCTGCTCGCCGTTGAAATGCAGCGTGCGCACTTCATTCCACGAGTTGCGGTAAAGCAGATCGATGCTGCCAATTAAACACTGCTGCTGCTGGCCGAAGCTGAACACGTCCAGCTTGCGAAAATCGAAATGCACCACCTGATTGCGGAAAGCGGCGGTCGGGTCATATTCCAGATTAACAATAATCGCCAGATGGCGGATCTCACACGGGCTATACAGCGCCTTTGGCGTCGGCGCGGGCAGGCGCAGCGGAAAATGGTGCGACACATCCGCCACCAGCTCCTGCAGCCTGGCCAGATCGCAAAGCTCGTTGCCCTTGATATGCAGGCGCGTTTTGCTGGTCAGCAAACCGTTGAACCACGCCCAGGCAACCAGCTTGTTAAGATAGCGGTTATATTCCAGCGGCTGATGGCTGATGATCGACTGCATATCCGGTGCCTGGTTATACAGATACCAGCCCGCACGGTTAGCGCGGCCGTGCGGCACGTGGATAAAGGTCAAATGCGGTTCGGAAAGGTCCGGAGAAATCTGCGGGTTCACCAGCGTGACTTTTCCCGGCAGCGCTTCAAAAGCGGCGTAAAGCTTACGCGTTAACACGCCGATATCCTGCGGGCTGGCGCTGACGCTCAGATTATTGCGGCGCGCAAAGCGGATCAGGTTGCGATAGCTCTGCATCATCGCGTCCAGCAGCTCATTGTGCGCCTCGCGCACGCGGCCGATTTTCCATTCGGCGCGGCTGTCCAGCATGATCAGACGCTGCTTGTCCCAGCCCCACTCTTTTACCAGCTGGCCAAGGATTTCCCGCCGCCAGCCCGGTTCGCTGCTGACCGATAATTTTTCACGTACTTTTAAATAGAAGCAGCGGCGCACCAGATCGAGACGCGCATGGTCATCGATGCTGGTGAGATAGTGCGTGACGCGTTCCAGCATCATGCAGTAGGGATCGAGGCCATAGGAGACGATTTCGCCGTCGTGCAGGCGCTGTTTAATATCCATTGCCAGCAGGCGCGTGCTCGGATATTCCCAGGAATAGGCTTCCAGCAGCAGCGTTTTCAACACCGCTTTATAAGGAGAGTCGATGCTTTTATAGAGCTGCCACAGGCTCGCGCCGAAGTACTCTTCAGCGGAAAGCGTGCCAAGGCCGCCCAGGTCGAGCCATTCGTTCGGCGTCAGGACGCCTTTTTGATAAAGCGACATTACGTAGTCGTCGTAATGCTCTTCCTCTTCGCCCGGCACCATATTCCACAGAATACGCTTACCGGCCATGCGCACGGCGGTACGGTAAAACTCATCCAGCAGTAGAATATGCTGCGTGGAACCACAGTCTTCACCACCCAGGCTGCCGCTTTCATTGTGGCGGAAGCGGTTTTCATCGATCAGGAAGAAGCTGGCATCCACGCCCATGCCCGCACACCATTTTTGCAGCAGCGTACATTTCTTTTGCAGCGCCAGACGCTCTTCGTTATCCAGCCAGGATTGATGGCAAACCCAGATATCCAGGTCAGAAGTGGCGTTCTGGCCGACGGAAGAGGTGCTGCCCATCGAGTAAACGCCGGTAATCGGCAGTTCACCCTGCGGCGTCAGCGCGGCGGGTGATCCAGATTCACCTTCTAAATCATCGAGATAAGTTTTTTGGCTTTCATCAGGCGTGTAGAAGCTGATGCCATGTGGAACGTTACCCGCAAGGTAACCCGGCATCAGCGGATGATGATAATGTAATAAGGTCGGCAGCAGACTGTAAACCTGTTGGAACTCAGGTCCCATCGCCGCCAGCGCGCGATCGACGCGCAGCTGGTTGATGGCATCCAGTCTCTGTTTCAGTGTCTCAATGTAGAGGTACAAGACGTCTCGCCTGATTATCCCAGTGCCTGCAAAAAAACCTGTTCCCGAAATTTGCCGCTTGCTTTAAAAATAGTCGTGCAAATTATTGCTGGAAACGTGATCAATCTAACACCTGGTCGGTTGACCGTAAAGAAAGTTGCGCTACCAAACAGTTTAGCACGTTTTACCATCAGCCAGACCCAAAATCCCGCAACCCGCCCCGCCATCGCCGTTTCAGGCCGTGGAAACTGACAGGCTTCCCGTAACAATGATAGGATAATCAGTGAACGATAAAAACGGTAACCAGCATGTCAGACAAAATTTTAAGAATAGCTACCCGCCAGAGTCCGCTTGCGCTGTGGCAGGCGCACTATGTTCAGCAGCGTTTGATGGCCAGCCATCCAGGGCTGCGCGTTGAGCTGGTGCCTATGGTCACCAAAGGTGACATTATTTTAGATACGCCGCTGGCGAAGGTTGGCGGCAAGGGCCTGTTCGTCAAAGAGCTTGAACAGGCTTTACTGGACGGCCGCGCCGATATTGCCGTTCACTCGATGAAAGATGTGCCGGTAGAGTTTCCGCAGGGGCTGGGGCTGGTGACTATCTGCGAGCGCGAAGATCCGCTCGACGCTTTCGTTTCCCATAAGTTTGATTCTGTTGATGCGCTCCCGCAGGGCGCCGTTGTCGGCACAAGCAGCCTGCGTCGCCAGTGTCAGCTTAGCGCCCGCCGTCCGGACCTGATTATCCGCTCGCTGCGCGGCAACGTCGGCACTCGTTTAAGCAAGCTGGATGCGGGCGATTACGACGCCATCATTCTTGCCGTCGCGGGTCTGAAGCGGCTGGGACAGGGCGACCGTATTCGCCACGCCATGCCGGCAGAAGAATCTTTGCCTGCGGTAGGCCAGGGCGCGGTCGGGATTGAGTGCCGCTTGGACGATGCGGACACCATTACCCTGCTGGCCGCGCTGAATGATGAAGATACGGCAATACGCGTAAAAGCCGAGCGCGCGATGAATACCCGGCTGGAGGGCGGTTGCCAGGTGCCAATCGGCAGTTTTGCCGAGCTGGAAGGTAACGAACTCTGGCTGCGCGGGCTGGTTGGTTCGCCGGACGGCAGTAAGATGATCCGTGGCGAACGCCGTGGGCCGCGTGAAGATGCAGAAAAAATGGGTATCTCGCTGGCCGAAGAGCTGTTGAGCAACGGCGCACGTGAAATCCTGGCAGAAGTCTATAAAGGAAATCCGCCAAAATGAGCATCCTGGTAACCCGCCCGGCTCCGGCGGCTGAAGAGCTGGTCAGCCGTTTACGTACCGCTGGCCGGGTTGCCTGGTCTATGCCGCTGATCGAATTTACGCCGGGCACCGGCCTGGACCAGCTACCGCAGCAGCTGGCTTCATTACAGGATGGCGATCTGGTTTTTCTTCTTTCCCAACACGCTATTCATTACGCCCACCCCGCTTTAGCGCGCGCTGGCGTTTCGTGGCCTTCCTCTCTGCACTATTATGCTATAGGCCGTACTACCGCGCTGGCTTTGCATACGGTCAGTGGCCGGGATGTGGTCTGGCCGCACGAGCGCGAAACCAGTGAAATATTGATCCAGCTTCCTGCTTTACAGCAGGTTGCCGGAAAGCGCGCGCTGATCCTGCGCGGCAATGGCGGACGTGAATTACTGGCGGAAACCTTGCAACAGCGCGGTGCTGATGTACAGTTTGTTGAATGCTATCAACGCTGTGCGAAAATTTATCAGGGTGCCGAGGAAGGTCGACGCTGGCGAGATCGCCAGGTTGATACGCTGGTTGTAACCAGCGGCGAAATGTTGCAGCAGCTTTATTCGCTCTTCCCGGAGATCGATCGTGAGGAATGGCTTCTCCACTGCCGACTGGTGGTCGTTAGTGAACGCCTGGCTACCCGCGCCAGAGAACTGGGCTGGCGAGCGGTTCAGGTAGCCGAAGGTGCCGATAACGACGCGCTGCTGCGCGCGTTACAATAAACTTAAATATGGGATGTGCCACAATGACGGAACACAAAGACGCCTCTGCCATGGTTGAAGCGACCACCCCAGAGGAAGCAACCTTAACGCCAGAGCAAAAACCACCGCGCAAGCCGCGCAATGGGGCGACGGCGCTGGCCGTACTGGCGATTGCCATCGCGCTGGCTTCCGGCGTCGGCCTCTATTTCAATGCCCACTCTCAGGCTCAGCACCAGGCTGCGGCAAATAAAGCGCTGGCAGATCAGCTGGCCGCGCTGCAGCAGGATGCCGCTGGCGAGAAACAAACGCTGGTTCGTCAGCTTGCCGCGCAAGGCAGCGCGCTGGATGCCGCCCGCGCACAGCAGGCAGCGACCAGTAAGCAGCTGGACGAGCTGAAAGAAAAAGTCGCGACGATTTCGGGTAACGACGCGCATACCTGGCTGCTGGCTCAGGCCGACTATCTGGTTAAGCTGGCCGGTCGCAAACTCTGGAGCGATCAGGACGTCACCACCGCCGCCGCGCTGCTGAAAAGCGCCGACGCCAGCCTGGCCGACATGAACGATCCCAGCCTGATCGACGTGCGCCGGGCGCTAACGCAGGATATCAGTACGCTCTCCTCGATTAGCCAGGTCGATTACGACGGCATTATTCTCAAGCTTAACCAGCTTTCCAACGGCGTCGATAATCTGCGCCTGGCCGATGATGACAGCGACGACGCGCCAATGGATGCCGATAGCGGTGAGCTTTCCTCTTCGCTGCGCGAATGGCGACAGAATCTGGTAAAAAGCTGGCATAACTTTATGGATGATTTCATTACCATCCGTCGCCGTGACACCACAGCCGAACCGCTGCTGGCGCCTAATCAGGACGTTTATCTGCGCGAGAACATCCGTTCGCGCCTGCTGATTGCTGCTCAGGCTGTGCCACGCCACCAGGATCAAATCTATAAGCAGTCCATCGACTCGGTTTCTGCCTGGGTTCGCGCCTGGTTTGATACTAACGACGCGGCAACAAAAGCCTTCCTCAGCCAGCTGGACGAACTTAGCCAGCAAAGCGTATCAATGGACGTGCCGAACGCGCTGCAAAGCCAGCCGATGCTGGATAAGCTGATGCAAACACGCGTGCGTAACCTGCTGGCTCAGCCAGGTGCCCAACAGCAGCAGGGAGAATAAGCATGCTTAAGGTACTGATCGTTTTTGTGTTATTGATGGCAGGCGTCGTGCTTGGTCCGATGCTGGCAGGCCACCAGGGCTATGTGCTGATCCAGACCGATAGCTGGAATATTGAAACCAGCGTTACCGGCCTGGTGATCATTCTGATCCTGGCGCTGCTGGTGATTCTTTTTGTTGAGTGGGTATTGCGTCGTCTGTTTCGCACCGGTGCCCGTACTCGCGGCTGGTTTAAGGGCCGCAAGCGCAACCGCGCGCGTAAGCAAACCAACGCCGCACTGCTTAAGCTGGCGGAAGGCGATCATCGTCAGGTTGAGAAGCTGCTGTCGCGTAACGCCGACCATGCCGAACAGCCAATGGTGAACTATCTGCTGGCAGCGGAAGCGGCTCAGCAACGCAACGACGAAGCGCGCGCTAATCAGCATCTGGAACGGGCAACCGAACTGGCCGGTAACGACCAGCTGCCGGTAGAGATTACGCGGGTACGCCTGCAGCTGGCGCGCAATGAGGATCATGCGGCAAGACACGGCGTCGACAGACTGCTTGAGGTCGCGCCGCGCCATCCTGAAGTCTTGCGTCTGGCAGAACAGGCATACGTACGTACCGGCGCGTGGAGCGCGTTGCTGGATATCCTGCCCGCAATGGAAAAAGCTGGCGTCGCCGATGAAACGCACCGGCTGGCGCTACAGCAGCAGGCATGGCTTGGCTTAATGAGTCAGGCGATGGCCGATCAGGGAAGCGAAGGACTGAAGCGCTGGTGGCATGACCAGAGCCGTAAAACGCGGCACGAAACGGCGCTGCAGGTGGCGATGGCGGACCATCTGATCGTCTGCGACGACCATGAGACCGCTCAGGCGATCGTGCTGGACGGGCTTAAGCGCGGTTACGATGAGCGCCTGGTACTGCTGATGCCGCGTCTGAAAACCGGCAATCCTGACCAGCTGGAAAAAGCGCTGCGCCAGCAGATTAAACAGCATGGCGCTACGCCACTGCTGCACAGCACGCTGGGTCAGCTGCTGATGAAGCACGGTGAATGGGAAAAGGCGAGCGACGCTTTCCGCGAAGCGCTGAAGCAGCGACCTGATGCTTTCGACTACGCCTGGCTGGCCGATACGCTGGACCGCCAGAACAAGCCGGAAGAAGCCGCAGAGATGCGCCGCGACGGTTTGCTGCTGACCTTGAAAAACAATCCCTGAAGCCAGCCATAGCAACACGTTATCGATAACCTGAACCGGGCACCTGCCCGGTTTTTTTTCGCCTGCGCATAAAAAAACACCCACCGGTTTGGCGGGTGTAAAAACAGGCCGAAAAGACCGGCTGGTACCTGACTCAACGTTGTGTCCTGGACGCCCGTTAAAGCCTTACGGCGATAGCGGCAGATGGACAACAGGTACCCTAAGGGGGCTCTGCATCATTCCCGGGTTTATGAAGCGTGCGCAAACATAAGAGGTGGAATGAGCATCTACAGGGGGATTATAGCAGTTAACGTGCCAGGTCTTCAGCTGACGCGATAATGATAATTTATATTCTTTTTATACAGTCACTTATAACACCGACCTTTTTAAAACGGCCTGTCTGCGGTTGTCTTTATATAGCGACGGAAAGCGGGTCAGGCGTCGTTTGTTAGCGACAGGCCATGTATAGTGAGGTAAAGGTGAATAATAACAATGAGTTAAACGTCTCTTTTTAGCGACACGCTTTAGCGTTTTAACGACAGAGACGCAAAAAGGCCAGCTCGAAAGCTGGCCTTTTCTTAATATGGTCGGCGAGAGAGGATTATTCCCCTACGGGCCGTTGCTAAAGCAACGTTGTCTCGCTGCGCTCGGCTCAAACCTCCTTCGGAGGTTCTCATCCTCTTTTGAGCTTTGAGCGCAAAAAGGCCAGCTCGAAAGCTGGCCTTTTCTTAATATGGTCGGCGAGAGAGGATTCGAACCTCCGACCCACTGGTCCCAAACCAGTTGCGCTACCAAGCTGCGCTACTCGCCGAATACTGCTGGCACTGCGGCTTAAAAAATTCGTCTTTTAAGCGAAAACCCTGCCTTAGCAAGGTTTCTAAATATGGTCGGCGAGAGAGGATTCGAACCTCCGACCCACTGGTCCCAAACCAGTTGCGCTACCAAGCTGCGCTACTCGCCGAAAACTGCGTACTGCTAAAGATTTTGTGGTGCGAAGAGAGGGACTTGAACCCTCACGTCCGTAAGAACACTAACACCTGAAGCTAGCGCGTCTACCAATTCCGCCACCTTCGCATACAAAATCTGGGGTG
>Ga0153980_1000122_pt1 | contig 42640 bp, 48 predicted proteins | sample TSGA064MetaG_FD_104722 | JGI IMG/M metagenome (GOLD analysis project Ga0153980, IMG submission 104722) | Attine ant fungus gardens microbial communities from Georgia, USA - TSGA064 MetaG | ecosystem: Host-associated > Fungi > Mycelium > Unclassified | place: USA: Georgia, Magnolia Springs State... | reverse complement strand
TACTGAATCTGGCTACAAACCAATATATTCGTGATCATCGAAACACCCTATTAAAAGGACCGTCTGGAGCTGGTAAAACCTTATTGCGTGTTCTTTGGCTATGGCAGCTATTCGCGAGGAAATCGATGTTCTATATATCCGCCTACCGGATTTGTTAATGAATTTAGCCATCGCAAGAGATAATGGTATTTTCCCAAAATTGATGAAGAAATACAAAAAAGTCCAGTTAATGGTTCTGGACGAATGGCTCCTCACAGAATTAACTGAACAGCAGATTAAGGATATTTTAGAATTAGTTAAAACAAGAGATGGTGTTGGCTCCACAATCTTTTGTTCCCAATTTGATGAAGAAGGGATGTATCGTAACCTGGGAGAAGGTACCCTAGCAGATGCCATTCTTGACCGTGTTATGCATACGTCGCACAATATCATGATAGATAGCGAGATATCAATGCGAGAAAGGTACGGAATAAATAGTAATCCAACTTAGATCATTTATATTATTGTCCTCAATGGTGAGAAGTAAACCATTGAGGACTTTTTTTCTGAAATTAACATATGTGGTGCCTGACATGTCATTCGTGGTAACATTTATAGCTTTATTGGTAACAAACATGGCAGAGTTGGTCACAACGCTTGGCCGTATTCAAATAATCTAATATGGCATAAAATTAAAAGCAAGAATCAACTACTTCACGCTCTTACAAAAAGAATTTGAGATAGCTGATTCTTGCTTTAGCTATGATTTAAACCACGGCCATGATTTTCATTAATTTTTTTATCCCTCTTGTAGAACCGTAACAAACATCACCATTTTTCATATGAATCTCTCCGTTGGGAATATCAATGGTTTCGATATTATCCCTATTCACTAAACATGAGCGATGACAACGAAAAAATTTGTTACTTATTTTTTCAATTTCATTCAATGTTCCATAAAATTCCACTTGACGATTTTTAGCGTACATCGTGATTTTATGATTTTTCTTTAAAGAAACTTCAAAAAACATAATATGATCATATTCTTCACTAATGACTTTCCCCTCACTTTTAAATTGAAACATTTGTTTAGATGTATCTACTGCTAGCAAACGGCTGTTAGCAAGATGAATACACTTTTTTATTTTCTCCTTCATGATCTCTCTATTTCCTTTTGAGATGTAATCCATGGCTTCCACTCCATAATCAAATGTTAAAGACATAAATTCGGGATGAGTCGTAATAAACACAAGAGCACATCTCTTATCATACTTCCGAATACTAGTAGCTAAATCAATTCCCGTCATCTCGGTCTGTAAATCTACATCTAAAAAATATAATCCATTTACAGAATGATATTCGATATAATCAATAATGTCATGAGGTTTATCTGTAGACAGGGTAACTTTCATATCTAAATCTTCTATCATGATGTAGTTTTTAATGAAGTCTGTCACTATCTGTCTCTGCATTTCATTATCTTCACAAATAAAAATTTCTAACATCTTGATTTCCCCTTCACTGATGAGTTATATTTATTTTTTGAATGAATTTATTTTCTTCTATCGTTGTTTCTAACGTGACTCCTTTCAATTCGTTCATAATTTCTTGAAGAATACTTAATCCAAGACCTCTATTCGTGCCTTTCGTCGAAAAACCATCCTGAAACATTTGACGAGTGGTAGGTAAGTTAGGTCGGCAACTGTTTTTTACAATAATTAACTGTTGATTTTCCTTTTCAAGAATTGCGATTTGTAAAATTGGATGATCGCATTGTTGACTTTCTTCAATAGCATTGTCCAGAATAATTCCTAAAGCACGACACAAGTTTAATAGATTCGTATTCAAGTAATCCACTGAGTTAGGAATATCGATAATTGTACGAATATTTAACCCTTGCGCTTTTATAACTTTACTACAAATAATTGATTTTACTTGTGAAACACCTAAATTTGATAAAATTCCAAGCTGATAGTCATCAATTTGGAATTTTTCACCTGTAGGAATGATTTCTTCTGTTAAATAATAAGCAAGCCCTTCCATGTCCCTTTCCTCTAAATAATCTGTTAGAGTCAATAGTATGTTCATATAATCATGGCGGAACTTTCTGATTTCTCTATGCTGTATTTCTAATTCTCCTATGTACTGCTGTAATTGCTGATATTGAATTTTTTCACTATCTATTTGGATATTTCTTGAGGTGGTACGAACCATTATAATCAGCACCACGAATAGCAAACTGGTGTACACTATAAATAACAATAAACTTAACCTGATATTTTCTTCTGTAAAGCCCATCTGTTGAATGATTAAGATGCTGAAATAAAAGAGGACCACTGTTAAAAACAAAAAGCATGCAATAAGTGGGACGTAGCGTCTGTCAAGAAGGTTGCTAATTTTCCATTTTGTAAAAAGATATTTCGCTAACAAGCATAGTGCGATCATCAAAAGTGAGCTACTAATCGATATAGCCGACACAATCTCATCTCTTTCTAATAAAACTTCTAGCGGTTCCACAAACATAAACGAAAATATTAATTGAATAAAATAGTTACTTAGCACACCAATACCAATGGTAATAAGAGGAATGATGATACTAATACTTAATTGCTTTGTTCGTAAAAATAAACAGACAGCAAAAAATAATAAGAAAGGAATAACCCCTACTGTACCTACTAATGTAAAAACAGGATAACTTAATCCTAATCCAACTATCAACATGGGCATCAATGATTTTACAGTTAAGCGATTATACGAGAGAATATATATCCCAAGTATCTTTGATAATATCTGAGAAATTATATCAAAAATAAGCAAAAAATTCACCCCCTTTTAAGTTCATTCTCTGCTTATATTTTATCATATTATGTCAAAAAATAAATCTAAATTATGGAGATTTCTGGAAAACAAATTATAAAATTGGGAAAGAGGACAATTTACTGAAGGTTGAGTCTCTTTCCTTTTTCTATGCTATAATTTTATCAATTACTATCTTTTGGAAGCTCACTATGATAAAAACTTTCGGTCAATTAAGCTTAAGTGTAACGGATACTCATCCTTTATATGAAGCGATTATTAGTAAGGGTAATAAATGGAGAAAAATTAAAGAGAAGATTGATTTTTCATTTGTGAATATTCTACTGACCGATCAATGTTGTATCGATTATGGTCGCCCAACCAATTCGGAGTTTTTTCAAGGTATTATTCATAAAGATGGTCGATAATTTATCGGATGATGAGCCTGTTAAAGAAGCAACTGTTAATATGACCTATAAATATTTTTTAGGACTTAACCCTGAGGACTTAATTTGTCATTCTCCTACATTAAGTAATTTTAGAAAGATGTGACTTTGCTATGAAGAGATAGTCTAGAAGTAGCTCTCTAGCGGATTTTGAACATCCTTTATACAATCCAGATATTGGCTTTGCTTCTGCTAATCCAGCTGTCAGAAATCTATTCAGAGGAAGCACCTACATCAAGGACGAGATGAGAAAAAGTAGTTCCTAAGTGGGTATCAACTTCATTTTTAAAATGTACAGGTTTAGTCGCAACAATGCCAGGGATGTACTTGCCTTGCCTATTTCTAACGCGAACCCGACTTCCAATAACGTTGCTCGGATCCCACCCACCAATGGGAAGAATTTGCATCGTCCCGTTAGGGTTAATAGCTTGAATCATAAACCCTATTTCATCACTATGGGCATCCAACCATATTTTAGGTCGATGAGAATCCTTACTTCCCAAATTAACATATAAATTGTTTATAAAATCTACGGTTGGATTCATTGAACTTAAAACATCGAAAGCAATTTCGATGACTTCGTCTTCAAATCCTGATACGCCATTTGCCTCTGATAATCGCTGAATTAAATGAATATTTTGTTGTTTAGTTCTCATGTTATTCTTGTCTGATTAAGCTAAATACTTAATCATACCCTCCTTGCTTAATTGTGGTTGAGTTAATCAAGTTAACAGCTTGTACGTTCTTCCTTCAATTGCATAACAGCTTTAAACTAGAGTTAAGATTGTTACAATAATAGCAAAAAGCAAGAATAAACTAGGAATACTAGGAAAATAATCTGTTTAGCACCCTTCTCTAGCGATTTTTGCCTGATGAGGTTAAAAAACTATAGTTTCTTTGACTAAACTTTTTCAACTACATTTTTATTGTAATTATTAATTAAGGTCTCTTTCGCTTCACGACTCATTTTCTTAATCACCATTTCACGTTTACAAGCATCAGATCTAGTTGGAAATTCCTCTACATATCGTAAAGTAACAGGTCGCCGTCCTCTCGTATATTTGGCGCCTCTTACTGATGAATTATGCTCCTCTATTCGCTTCTGAACGTCTCTTGCGTACCCTGTATATAACGTGGAATCGCTGCATTCTACAATATAAATATAATGCATGTTAGAACACTTCCTTTTAATTAAGCAGTAATAGTTAAACTCTTTTCTTATTACTATAACAGTTATGAAAATAATCGCAACCATTATTTTTAAAAGACTTATATGATCTAACGGAAGATAGTGAAGATTAGCCAGTCACAGACTCTTTATTAAACAAGCACACTTTAAAGAAGAATTTCAATCAGTTTAAACATCCAAATTAAAAACAACTCACAGCCTGAATTTATTTTCAGTGCTTAGAGTTGTTTTTTACAATTTCAGATTAAGCTCAATCAAGCTTATTTTTTCTTCTTATTCTCTTTACTTCAAAACATTCGGCAAACCGTAACATTAACTCGTCCATATCAATTTCACTTTCATTAATTTTAAAATTTCCTCCAACATAAAAGAGCGTGTTTTTATAGACCCGCTTCGGATCATTTACCGTAATATAACAATCGTTGCCTAAGTAATAAAATTGGTCTAAGTCATTGTATTCAATAAGATGTTTAAAAATTGGTTTTTGTTTATGCTCTTTAGACAACGTTGCAATCGGTAAGATTACAACAAAAGGATACTTTTCATTATGATTGTATTGATCCTTTTGAATGACAATACACGGTCGTAATTTAATTCCTGTTACAATTTCTAAATTTTCAGAGCGTCGTCTACCTGTTCGAGGTTCTGACACCCCTTCAAAGCCATCTTTTTTTTCTACCATACGGTATAGATCAGGAATACGTTGATCTTTTTCTACAAATTTAAACGGTCTTCCTTGAGTAAAAGGTAACGCCACATAAAATATTTTTCCGCGTTCAATATCTTTACTTTGAACAAGTCGCGGTAATTCCATAACCTTACTCATCTTTCTTAACGGCATCTTCAAACTCTTTAACACCAGAACGATTTTCTTCAAGATCTATAATATCATATAGATTTTCTTCAAAAAAGACTTTAATATCAAAGTTTTCAAGAGGCGTCTTTTTTGGATTTGGATTGAAACGATCTGTGTCTGTTGAACTTACCTCTTTTCGACTCAACTGTTTAGCTGACGCCGCATCTTCAGTTTCCTCTAAGATCACAATATCCAATGGTTCCGTTATTGTTTTATTTTCAACTCTTGTTTCGTTTAATTTATTTTTACGACTCCCTTTTTTTTCTTCTGTAGATGAACACGTCTTTTGGTTAGATTTAGATGACTTGTTACCACGGTGATCAACTAGCATCCCTTTGTTCCAACTATTCTTATCTCGATTAGCCATTTTTTTCACCTCATATGAATCTAGATCCCACTCCATCAAAAACACATGGGACAACTCTTAATTACTCAACTTCTTATTTTACTTTAAATTAACTACAATCACTGTTCTATAATATAATATTCATAAAAGTTGTTTTATTGCTGTAATTATCATATTTATTCCCCCAATTGTAGACTATTAATTTTAAAGATAAGACCGTTACTTTTCCTAAAATGGGACAACTAAAAATAATCCCTAATGGTTAAATAACTCAAAGATAACTAAATTCCCTTATCTAAAAAGCTCAGAATTGAGATACCCTGAGCTTTTTAGATTAACTTAATTGTAGTCAACATTGACAAATCTAATTTTTAGAACCACCAACGATTGCATCCGCAACCAAAAAATCCAAAGCAGCATCTATTTCTTCGACGGCAACAGCATCTTTCTCTTCGACAGCAACATCTTTCTCTTCGGCAACATCGCGATTCATTGTCTCTGTCACGACAACAGCGATTTTCTTCACATCGATCTCGTTTACAATGTCTATCTTCAAATTCATTATTAAATTGATTATACATATGTTGTCTCCTTTAATTTATAATTTTTGACTACACTTTAAATTATTCAAAGATAGATCGTTATGCTTATGTTTTTACCATAGAAAAAACATTTTAACATTCCTTAAAATAAACATGGCAATTAATTTTGCAAAACAAGCGCAAAAAAAGCTCAGATTGATTCCCGAGCTTTTTTAAAGTCAAGTTATTTTAGCAGCGACATCCGCATCCAGGTCTATTATTACCTGGTCGGAACCCTGATTCAAAACGGCGGATTTCCTCACAATGCCGTCTTTCTTCACGACGGCGTCTTTCTTCTTCAAAGCGAAGTATTTCTTCAGCGCGACGGATCTCCTCTTCAAAGCGACGGATATCTTCTCGACAACTCCGGCGACGTCGATTACGATCACGATCACGGTCACGGTCACGGTCCCAATCCCAATTGTCATTTTCAAAACCATTGTTAAAACCAAGGTTATTAAACTCTTCGTTAAAGCCAAAATTATTAAACTCTTCGTTAAAACCAAAATTATTGTTATACATATTAAATCTCCTTTGAATGTTAAGATTAGAACTACACTTTAGTTTATTCAAAAAGATTCTAACATGATTATGTTTTTATCATTAAAGTTTAAAAAATAGCAGACAATAAAATTATAAAAATAAGGTGACTTTTAGAGAGTGTAAAATTTCTTCTCGATATTTAGGCTGAGGTCAATTATAATTTAAATGAGGTGGTAAAATGAAAAAGAAAACAAGTCTCCCAATACCGAGTTACGAAATAGACGATCAAATCGTAACATTAACAGCGTACACTAAGAAAGGTAAACCAGTGACAGCCATTTTTGATGTAGAAGATTTAGATAAAGTTCAATCGATTGATAACTGGATTGCACAATGGCATAAAGATTTTAATGAATTCTTGATTCAAAGTAAACAAACGATCAATGAAAATGGCAAAACACACATAAAAAAAGTGAGTTTGCCCGCTACTATTTTAAACGTTAGCACTAACGCCCCCATTCGTCATATCAATGGCAATCTAATGGATAATCGCAAAAGCAATTTAGAAATTTATGTACGTGCTCAAAAAAATGACTATCAAGTTTTAGCGAATAATACGGTAGCCGTCCATCTAAAAAATCGCTATGGTCAAGTGGTTGCAGATGCTCTAATCTCTCAAGAAGATTTAGAACGAGTTGTTAACCCTGAATTCACCTGGATTCAAAAAAAACGTTCTAACGGACAACCTCGCGTCGTTGCTCATACAGAAGCAGGTTTTATTACGTTAGATCGCTATTTAACTGAATGCCCAGAGAATTTTTATGTTTACCACATCAATAAAAATCCACTGGATAATCGTCGTCAAAACTTGGAACTCAAAAAAATAGAGCCTCATGGCAACCCCTTAACGACAACAGCATCTGCCAAAAATTCAGTAACTAATCATGAGCTTTGAGATTGTTAAGCGTGGTTAAATAAATTACTGTCCCTAACTTTCAACTTAACCCCAGGGGATGGGCTAAATCACAAGCAAAAAAACTGAAGTTTAATAACAGCCTTAACTCCCAATAAAGCAGCCATTAGAAAATAGGCAACCTTATTAGGAGTTTTTTTTTCGCAGAAAATATAAACATCTAGGTTAGAGACAAAAGAGTTTGCAATTCGTATTTAAAATGTTTTGCTAGACCACTTGATTTGCTTAACTTGCACCACAATTAAATGAATATACAAATGGTGATGGATGGTTTTTTCATGAGTAATTGTCAAGAGAGCCAGCGTTTGGGCAGTTTAACGATTGCAATCATCGCTAGTTCATTTCAATAGCCGCCACACCCAGCTAAGCCATAAGAGCATCTTTAACACCCTACATTGATCATATATTGCCTTAAAAAGATATGGGACTGCCTGTCGAACTACCATTGTTACCTGTCTTTAGTATTTCTACCCCAAGCTCTATTTGTTCAAATCCTACAATTGAACTCGATGCACGAATTGTTTTTTCTTCATGGCTTGGCATTTAAGTATTCTAAGTTCGGGAATTTCACGGAATTTTTTTCAAGAAGTATAGGTGAAAAAGACCGTGGAAAGATGTGATTAGGCAACGTCATTAATATTAGCACTCATAATCAACAGCTAGAAGAGACGAAACCACTGGCTGAACTATATTAACGGCAACTCGTTGATGTAGGGGATGTGCCTGATAGGTAGTTAAAGCTTCTTTGCTTGTTAATACTGATAAAAGGACGAGGTCGTAAGAAGATTCAGCTTGTAAAAAATCGATCCCAACCTCCAAGCTAACAAGCCCATCAATTTGGCCGTTTAATGCTTCTAATTCCGTCTTTATTTTTTCCATCACCACAGCTTTTTGTCCTGGTGCCATTTCTTTCAGTTTCCACATGACAATATGTTTAATCATTTTAATCCTCCTAAGGTTACTTTATTATGTATCCGATAAAACTTAGCTAGTTGCTAGGAAGCAACATATCCTTTGAGCGAATGTATCCTTTTTTGCTCAACCACAATCCAACGCCAAAGCTTACCACCGCCGGAATGATGATTTGAACTAGAATGATGCTAGGCAAGGCTGAAACTCCCATCACCGCAAGAGTTTGGATTTGGCCGACAAAGCCACTACTTCCCATGCCAGCCCCCAAGCTATTACATTCTAATTGAACCAGGGCTGTTGAAATAGGACCAGCTATTAGGCTAGCCACCAAAGTAGGGATGACAATATACGGATTTTTAACTGAGTTTCCAAATTGAATTTTAGAAGTTCCAATTCCTTGTGATATTAATCCGCCAAAGCCATTATCTTTAAAAGAAGTAACGGCAAAGCCAACCATAGAGCTAGCACACCCCGCCACAGCAGCACCTGCAGCCAATCCTTCAAGACCTAGGCTTACTGCAAGAGCCGCAGAGCTTATGGGTGACAAAATAACCAAGCAGAAAGTGGCTGAAACTATAGCACCCATATATAATGGCCTAACTTCTGTTGCTTGATTAATCAAAGCCCCAATAAGTCCAGTCATTAATGTTAAAAAGGGAGCGATAAATAAAGCCACTAAACCTCCTATAATTAAACAAACCATTGGCACTAAAAGAATATCTACTGGTGTTTTACCACTCACTCTCTTCCCGATAAGAACCGTGGCAACGCTGGCCACATAAGCGCCTGCAGGCTCACCAATTACCAACACCATTTGACCATTGTTGACTTGGATTGCACTCGCTCCAATTGCTGCTGTTACGACGCTAGCATAAATAACAAGGGGTTTAGCCTCTAACGAGCTGGAGACACCCACCCCGATAGCAACTGCCATTAACACCTTGGCAAAACCTCCCATTTCAATTAAAAAATTTAGCTGAATAAGCGAACCTATCTGCTCCATGATTGTGCCAACGACTAAGGTGGCCAGCAAGCCCATTCCCATTCCGTTTAACGTTTTAATTAATTTAGTCTTCATCAAATCCCTCACTTTAGTATATACAGATGTCTTGTCACCTTTATTCTAAAAAAAAGCCATGACTTATTAGTCATGTAATTATAATAATTATTTTAACACGGCTTTTAAGTAGATTCAAGTTATTTTAAATAATGCCTTTTTTTTAGTGCTTCTTTAATTTGTCTAAACATCGCTTCATTAGTAACTTCCAATGTATGGTAATGTAGACCTTCAGTTAAAATGGATAACAATTTGACTCGATTTGTTTTAACGTTCTCGATAAATTGTTGAACATCCCACAAACAAGTTATATTTAATACAGCTCGTATCTCTCCATAAATGGGATGTTCCACAATCACATCAATTACCTTCCCTCCAAAGGCTACGATGGTTTCAAGTTCATCACTGATTTCTTTCAAGCTTTCGCCGTGTTGGCAACAAATCGTTTTCAAAATACCTTGACTAGGCACGCCTTGAATTAAATAACCTGTAGGAGTTGCCACAACTTGAATGCCTCCTGCTCGCAAGATGGCGATATCTTGGACGATTACTTGACGACTAACTTGTAAATCTTTTGCTAATTGACTCCCCTTGATCGGTTGACTTGATGACTGTAACCGCCTTTGAATTTCCTTTCTTCTCATCACGGCATCCACTTCTTCACCCACTTTCTCTTAATCAGTTAACAGCGAACTTTATCCTCTCTGTTTTGTTAAATAGCGACTCCTTAAAAGAAGAATCGCTATTTGATGTATGAGTACCACTAGGGCTACTTCAAGTGTTTTAAGTAGCTAGTTCCAATCTCTGGCTTGGCTACAGCAAAGTTTTCAGCAATGGTGGCTCCAACGTTTGCAAATGTCTTTCCAATAGGCAAATAAGCTGTTTCTTTCATTGAAGGAGAATACATTATGAGAGGAACATATTCTCTCGTGTGATCGGTTCCTGGAGCTGTTGGATCATTTCCGTGATCAGCTGTCACGATTAATAAATCGTCTGGCCTCAGGTTTTTAAGAACATGAGTTAACTCAAGATCAAAAGATTCTAGACATCTGGCATATCCCACTGCATCGCGACGATGACCGTAGACTGCATCGAAATCCACCAAATTAAGAAAAGCAAGGCCGTTAAAATCGCGGTCCATGACTTTGACTATTTGGTCCATGCCATCCTTATTGGACTTGGTTAAAATATAATCTGTAATGCCCTCTCCCACGTAAATATCATTAATTTTCCCAATGGCTATCACGTCTTTATTCGCATCTTTCAATTCATTTAATACCGTACGCCCAATGGGTTTGATCGCATAATCATGACGGTTTGAAGTTCGTTGAAACGCTCCTTTTTTAGATCCAATAAACGGTCTGGCAATAATTCTACCTACTTTCCATTTATCTTTCATCGTCATTTCTCGCGTTATTTTACAAATCTTCCATAACTCTTCTGGAGGGATGACTTCTTCATGAGCCGCAATCTGCAAAACAGAATCGGCAGATGTATAGACGATTAAATCTCCTGTTGCCAGATGATGCTCACCTAGCTCATCTAATATTTCTGTTCCTGAAGCTGACTTATTCCCAACCACTTTACGCCCAGTCACTTCTTCTAACTCAGCGATTAAATCAGCAGGAAATCCAGTATCAGTAAAAGTTTTAAAAGGTTTCGTTATATGAAGACCCATAATTTCCCAATGACCGGTCATCGTATCTTTTCCTACTGACAATTCTTCACATTTAGTGTAATAGCCTTTTTGAGGTTTTTCTGGATTCACTCCTATTGCTTCTGTTAAGTTTCCTAACCCTAATTTTTGCATGTTCGGCATTTTCAATCCGTTAACAGCTGCTGCTGCATGCTTTAATGTATTGGTTCCCACGTCGTTATAAGTTTTAGCATCAGGTGACTCCCCGATCCCAACAGAGTCTAAGACAATTAAAAACACACGATTATAAATCACACACATCTTCCTTTCTCAAAGCGAACAATTACTAATTAGTATTGTTAAAATAAATGCTCTTATTTATTATACTTTATTTTTTGCTAACTTTTGTAACAAATTTTGTTTATTTTTTAGCTCGTGGGTGAGTTTCTTTTATAACAGAACGTAAATGTTGTTTTCCAATATGAGTATAAATTTGCGTAGTGGCTACATCAGAATGCCCTAGCATTTCTTGAACTAAGCGCAGGTCTGCACCATTTTCTATTAAATGAGTGGCAAAAGAGTGGCGCAATTTATGGGGAGATAGTGGTTTTCTAATTCCAGCAATTTGGGCTTGTTTCTTTAAGATTTTCCAAAAACCTTGTCTTGTCATCCTTTCACCAAAGCGGTTTAGGAATAAAAAATGGGTTGTTTTCTTTACTAGTTTAGGTCGAGCAACTTCAATGTACTGCTTTAAAATAGTGGTTGCCACTTCACCAATGGGAACTAAGCGCTCTTTATTTCCTTTTCCGTAACATTTAATAAAGGCTCCATCCAGATATAAATCAGCTAGAGTTACATTTAATAATTCTGAAACTCGCAATCCGGAAGCATATAACAATTCAACCATCGCTTTGTTGCGAACGGCTTGTGGGGTCTCATTTGTAAAGCTATCCAATAGCTGACTAACTTCTGATACGCTTAAGATTTCTGGTAATTGACGGCTCATTTTGGGGCTTTCAATAAGGGCACATGGATTGTTTGGGACCACTTTTTCTATGGTTAAAAACTCATAAAAGCCCCGAATAGCTGCTAAATGGCGAGCCACTGATTTAGTATTTAAGCCAGCCTCATATAAACCAATCAAGTAAGACTGAAGATCATTTCTCGTCACTTCTGACATATTGTTTAGACTCATTGTTTCTAACGACTGTAAGTATCTGTTAAGATCTCGCTCATAATTTTCTTTCGTATTTAAGCTCAGTCCTCGATCAATTATTAAATAATTTAAGAAATCTTCCAAATAATTTGTGAATTTCATTTCTTACTCCTTTTAAAAAGAACTTCTACTGATGTAGAAGCTCCTTCAATTAAATAGTTTTGTTACTCGCTTCTTCACAAGCCGGACAGGTGCCATAAAAAATTAAGTCGTGATCTGATACATTAAATCCATATTTTTTTTGAATAAAAGCTTCGTAGCAATGAAGTTCATCTGCAATTTCAATAATATTGTTACACTTTAAGCAGATCAAGTGATGATGAAAATGATTTTTTTCATCTAAATCCAGCACATCGTAATGTTTAATTCCATCTTTTTTAATTTTTACATTGCGCAAAAATTTAAGGGATTCAAACAGTTCTAAGGTTCGATAAACAGTTGCGATTCCAATAGACTCATCAACTTTTTTTACAACTTCATATAATTCTTCCGCTGAAAAGTGATTAAATGAATTATCCAAGATAATTTTTAAAATCTGACGTCGCTGTTTCGTAAGCTTAGAGCCCGAGTCTGCAATCACTGCTTCATATTTTTCTAATTGAGTCATTTCTATTCACCAACTTTTATTTAACTTAACGTAAGTTTGTTCTCTTTGCTATTATAGCATGTTTCAAAAAAGATTCATATCATTAAGCACCTATGTTTTTTATCTCAAATCAGTTTTAAATTCGTTAAAAGTTAAGATAAGTTGACTAGTTGAACGCTGTTCTGACTGATGGCTAACTTTTTCAAATTGACGATATATGGTGGGCTGGATCAGATAGGTAAGCCCTGATGTAATGAGAGTCAAGGCCATTATGATCACCAGTTGATAAAAATAATAAAGTGAATGTTTCTGAAACATGGCGGTATTCTTTCTTAGAAACACTATTTTAACAGCCATCACAACAAAGCGAATACTAAAGTAACCACTTAAAAGAGTCACCCCCAAAATCGCGCTATATTGCAACAACCACAAAAAACTGACCCATAAACCTTGATAAAATCCTAATGTTTGAAAAATAAAAATAATATTAAACCCCGTAATCGCTCCTTTTAGAAAAACTAAAAATAAATTGACCATCACGCCGATGACGGATAATCCTAAAACCCACATACTGCCTTGATACATAAACTGTTTATAAAAGAGCTGATTAAAAGACCAATATTCGCCATTATAGAGCTTAATATTTTGATCGACGTAATCATACATTAAGCTTTGAGACGACTCTTCTAGTCTCATATACAAAGTCGTACCAATAATATTCCCAATTAGTACAAGTAGTATGAGAACATAAACGATATAAAGTGCAAAAGAAAATGATTTATTTTGTTTATTGGTTGGTTTTTTACGACGTTTTTTTGCTACGGTTTTTGCTGGCATTTATTTCTCCCCCTTTACTCAAGACTTATGAAAGACAAGAGAAGAATATGCTCAATTTTAAATAACTTCTAAATTTATTACAGGAAGTTGTCTGTTATAAAAGCTCTATGCAAAAGTCATTTGATTCTGTAAGGGTGATTAAGGCGTCTTTAACTAAAAAAAAGTCGAATACTCGACTTTTCTAATTGAATTTAGCTAGCTTTCACTTAACTCACGTTTAAAAACTAGTTGTCTGTTAGCGATTTGGATTAATTCCCAGCCATCATTACCTAAATCGTTTAAAATTTCCTGATCGACTTCATAGGTGACTCCTTTATGACAATAGGTTTTGGAAAGTGGAATTACTTTATATTCAAATTTACTCATTTCTATAAACCTCCATTTTCTACTTTTTATCATTATCTCATAAGTTCAACCTAATTGGCAACTGCTAGATACATCCTACTTTCTGCAAACATTTTGTTGAAAAAATTCCCTTTTTGCCATTAAAATGATAAAATTAACTTAACTTAAAGATTAATAATTGATCCGGGACTACACAAGTAATCATCTTTTACCATATTAAATCAAAAGTAGAAAGGATGTTGGTTTGGATGGACAAAATTAAATGTGTGTACTGCCATTCAGAGGTCAGCTTAAGCAACAGTCAGCGCTTCTGTAAATATTGTGGTAAACCGTTACTAAATAAATGTTCACAGCCCCAATGTAACAAAGAGCTTGATGATGATGCCTTATTTTGTTCATATTGTGGACACGAATCAAAGTTTAAGATTAAAGGTCTTGTTCGCCCACCGATCAAAGATCTTATTGAAGCGATTGAGGAAGACAAAATTGACGTTCAAAAGCCTATAGGTGATAAGCCATACTCTCTTAATAAAACGACTATTGATGACTTACGTTCACTTGCGACGACTCATAAGCCTTCATATCTTAACGCATCAGATGAAAAAGAATCCCCTGAGGTTTTACTTGTTTTTCTTAAAGGTGAAACAGATTTAAAATAAAAGTGGCGTTTAGACTTCACTTTTATTTTAAGATAGGTAGAAAAATAACCTTACCAGTTGTGATGAATGATAAGATATTGAATAGCAAACACCGTTTTAAAATCACAGATATGGTTGGATTCTATTAAGGCTAAAGCCTCTTCCTTCGTAACAGCATGAAGGTTAATGAGTTCATCGTCATCACCTGAAACATGATAAGTTAGCTTTTCAAGCTTTAAGGCTAAAAAAGTTTCGATATATTCAGTACAAAAACCAGGAGAAGTCGCTAGTTGGCCGAGTGACTTTAGCTCGCCACAGGTATAGCCTGTTTCTTCTTCTAATTCTCGTTTAGCCGTCACTCTGTTTTCTTCGTTAGGTTCACATTTTCCAGCCGGAGTTTCCAATGTTACCTTTCCCACTGGATAACGATATTGTTCTACTAATAATAAGCGATTTTCATCATCTAAGGCTATTAAATTAACGCCTCCTGGATGATGGACCACTACTCGCTTAGCTGGCTCCTCACTAGGTAACAAGACGTCATCTTCGGTCACTTGTAAAAAAGCATTTTGAAAATACGGTTTTGATTTTATTTGTTTCTCGATCACATTTATTCACCTTTTCCTTGATTTATAATTTTTGATCCTTATTTTTGCGGTAATTGTTGTATCGTTTGACTGAGCTTTTCTTCACTTACAAATGATTGATAATTAAATAAGTTAAGTTGCTTGATCACTTTTTTACTGTTCACTAAATTTGATGTACTAACTCCCACCAAACGAACAGGTACCCCATTCCAATATTCTTCAAATAATTCTTCTACCATTTGGAATAGCTCGTTTTCTGTTTGAATTGGAATTTCAACACTCATACTGCGACTGACTTGCTTGAAATTTGTATCCTTTAATTGAAGGGTAATTGTTTTGGCATACAGACTGTAAAGCTGCAATCGGTTTGCCGTCTTAGTGCACATTTGTTTAAGCTCTGTCTTAATCTCATCATCAAAACTGTAATCTCTAGGAAATGTTGTTGAATGTCCAATACTTGAAGGCTGATCATAACGATTAGGATCTATGGGGCGATCATCATCCCCTTTAGCTTTTTTAATCCAATCTAACCCATGAGGTCCAAAAAGTTGCTCTATTTTTTTATTTTCTTTCACATTTGCTAACTCGCCAATGGTATTAATTCCTAAACGCTTTAATTTAGGAGCTGATGATTTACCAATTCCATGCATCTTTTCAACGGGTAAAAGCCATAACGTGTGAGCCAAATCTCTTTTTCGTAAAATCGTTAAACCGTGAGGTTTTTCCATATCAGAAGCCATCTTAGCTAAAAATTTATTAGGAGCTACTCCGATGCTACACCCAATCCTTAATTCATGATAAATATGAGCTTGGATCTTTTGTGCAATGACAAGAGGGTCCGACTGGGGGAAATGATGAGTGACGTCCATATAAGCTTCATCAATAGATGCAGGTTCGATCAGTTGGCTATATTGACTTAAAATCCTCATAAACTGCTTTGAAACCCGACGATATAGATCCATATTTCCTTTAAGTACAGTAAGATGGGGACATTTCCGTTTAGCTTGTGCTAGAGACATGGCACTGTGAATACCATAATTACGAGCTACGTAATTAGCAGTTGTAACTACGCCACGCTTGGAACTTTTAGATCCGACCACGACTACAGGCAACGCTTCTAGTTCTGGTTTGAGCATAATTTCACATGAAGCAAAAAAAGCATTTAAATCAATGTGTAGAATAATCCTAAATGATTGCTCTGCCATTATAAAGCCTCTTTCTTTTTAACATGTTTTATATTATAATAATTATATTATAGCAAAATTTCTCTCTGAGGTGAATTTTAGATGGTTAAAAAAATCCAAAGCAATAAACATAATTTAAATAAAAAGAAAGGAACCCGATTGATCTTACTAATCTTAGCGTTAACATTTGTTATTGTTCCGCTTCTTACCTTAATTATTTATGTATCCGCACTCTAGCAACCTAATTAATAAAAGTCCTTAACATCTTCAACCTTACATAGGGGTTTAGATAAAATGCAAAATGTAAATTAACTAGTAAAAGGAGATGAGTTCCTGGGAACCAAATCTCCTTTTTAGTGCTTTTATCAAAATTTATTTAATAACTTATTTGATGTTAAGCAATTTTTAACGTTACCAAATATAGATTAATTCTCGATATTCTTACCAGTCAGACTAGATACTAAATGTTCTGGCCCATAGATGAGTCACCGAGTGATTATAAGGCATTATCAGAATGATGACATCTTTTTCATGGATTAAAGACGATGGTGACCACTGAAGATTCAACTTGAGCTTGAGAAAGTGCTGCTACCCCATAGGTATAAGCATTTGTTAAATTAATTTGATCATCAGCATAGGACTGTTCCACTTTATCTCGTACCTTCCCAACCACATTTAAAATATTCTGTGGATTTGTCGTATCAATTCCCTCTGGATGAATTCCTGCTACTCGATAAATGACATAATATTGACTATTACTTTCTGTAGAATCTGTGAAAGTTAGTAAATTGATTTCATTCTTATGCCTTGAAACCGTTAAATTAGCTATTGGCTGAGTTGGACTTGTTTGCAACGTAGGTCGGGGCGGCACAAGACTAAAATCTTGTTGTAGCTCCTCTATTAAGACGTTTGCTTGTTCTAATACCGGTGATTGATCACGGCCAGGAAGAAGGTTATGATAGGTAAAAAACACGTAACCTTTATTGTTAGACAAGGTTCTGATATAACGAATTTGTGCAGCCATTTCATCTGGATTTTGCCAAGAAGGATTTTCTGCATCCTCTTCATACAAATACAGTCCTAATCCCATATAAAGTTGAGTTTCACTCGTTGCAACAACTTGATTCCACCAATCGGCCACCGCTGCAAATGGGGAGAGTCGATCATTAAAAGACCAATAATTTTGCGGTATAATATAATCTATCCAACCGCTATCCACCCATAATTTTGTGTTGGCATACTCATCTAAAGACGAAAGTTGATTTGGAGAAGTTTGAGATCCGACTCCTCCTGTTTCCTCTGCACTAGCCCAAATTCCAAAAGGACTAATTCCAAAAGCCACACTTTTTTCAAATTCTTTATTGTATTGATGTACGGTATTGGAAAGACCATACACTAGTTGATTAATGTTATTCTCACGCCATTCTGCAATGCTTTGATTTCCTTGACGATATTGTAAAAAAGTCTCATAATCGGGGCTTTCTTCATTAAAAGTAACGAACACCCATTGGTCATCTACCAGTGTTTGATAAGTATACGGGTAGAAAAAATCATCTAAATGAATGGCGTCTACTTTATAATTTTCTAAAACCTCCCTTACTGTTAAGTTCATATGACGGTTCACTTCCGGTACCCCTGGGTTGAGATATAATTGTCCGTTGAAGAAATAAACCCACTCTGGATGATTTCTTGCATAGTGATCAGGACTTAACTGTTGCAATAATTCTTCTTTTGATGCTCCCTTTTGAATGGAAGGTGTTAATCGGTAAGGATTAAACCAAGCATGAAACTCAATCCCTTCTAAATGAGTAACCTCAATCATCCAACTTAATGGATCAAACCCTTCCCAATCTGGCTCTATGCCTTGTTGTCCTGTTAAATATTGACTCCAAGGATTAAGCTTTGAAGGATAAAAGGCATCTCCTTCTGGCCTTACTTGTAAAAATATTGCGTTTAACCTTAACTGTTTACAATGCTGGATAATCGCTAAATATTCCTGCTTAAATAGATCAATATCAAATTTCTCATTGGCAAACACTTCTGTACTCGGGAAATCATTGTTACGAACAGTTGTGACCCAAACTCCTCGAAGCTCATATTTAGGCGCTACTTCCGCAAGCAGATCTGGACTTTTTTCATTCCGTTGAACAAATCCCGAATAATAATGGTTGGAATACATGTTTGGGATAGCATATTGAGCCTTGCTTTTATAATAATTGGTATTATTTACCATATTTTCAAATCCTCCTCTTTTATTAAATAACATAAGTTATTTAAACCTCATTAAACTACGGCTATATCCTGAAGATAGACATTACTTTTAGCCTTCACTTTCTATATTAATAAAGTGTAATAAAACCTTGTTCATAATCATTATATTATTATTTGGGAAAAGGGTGATTATCTTGAGGTATATCCCTCCCAAATAACCCCAAAATCAGTGAAAAGCATAAAAGAAAAAAGTTAGCTGAAGAAGCATTGACTCTTCCTTTACAGCTAACTTTTTTTACTATCTGTGACTTCCATCTAAGTTTTATTTTTTGTGACTACTCACCTATTCATCTTAAAGTATGGACGACGTAGAATGTATGAATTCAATATATTGAAATACGAGGTTAAGAAGCTACTTTATTTTTATGCTCAAGACGTAACTTATCAGCGATCATGGCAATAAACTCTGAATTGGTAGGCTTTGATTTTGATACACTTACCGTATAACCAAAAATATTAGAGATGGCTTCAATATTACCTCGATTCCAAGCTACTTCAATGGCATGACGAATGGCTCGCTCCACACGTGAAGCAGTTGTCTTGTATTTTTTTGCAACATCAGGATATAATACTTTTGTAATGGATCCTAGTAATTCAATATCGTTATAAACCATATCAATGGATTCTCGTAAATATAAATAACCTTTAATATGTGCTGGGACTCCCATTTCATGAAGAATATTAGTTATTTCTGATTCTAAATCAAATTCCTTAGGAGTTACACGATTAGTATACATCGTATTACTAGTTGCGAAGTCTGGCTCTCCCGAATCAAAGCGTGAATTAATATCACGGATAATCTTAACTATTTTATTAATCTCAAACGGCTTCATAATAAAATACGAAGCCCCTAGCTCTGCCGCACGCATCATAATCTTTTCCTGATTAAAAGCTGTGAACATAATAATATGACGTGGACGTCGATACTGGTTAGGATTATCTTTCAACTCCTCTAATACGCTCACTCCGTCTAAGTCTGGCATCACAACATCGAGTAATAAAATATCAATCTCGCGATGACGCAATGTAGCTAAGACTTCATTCCCGTTTCCAGCTACTTCTATAACCTCCATATCATTTTGTAAAGAAATGTACTCTGACAGAACCGTAATTAATTCTTTGTTATCGTCTGCTAATAGAACTTTTAGTTTATTCATTATTTTATGCCCCCTAATTTCCGGTATAATACTATTAAATTACACTTCTTTCCATAATTCAAGAATTAATCAGTATTTTTTAAAATATTATGCTTAGGGGTTAATAAATTCGACAAAGTTTTTTTTATCACGTTTTGTCTTTTCTCCAAAAGAGAAGATCTATCCTTCCAAATGTCTCTTATTGTCAAAATAACTTTACCTTTATAAAGGTGTTAGATGATGAAAAATTAGGCAGCAGCTTCATTAGTAATGGGTGTTTCATAATTAATATCTGACTCTTGGAGCATCCATTCAATAAAAATTCCATAACCCATTGTTGAATCGTGAACGAGTACGTGAGTAACAGCTCCAATTATTTTACCGTTTTGAATAATCGGACTTCCGCTCATTCCTTGTACAATTCCACCAGTTTCTGCTAAAAGCCGTTTATCAGTGACGACATACTTAATACCTTTTACAGCTTTTTGAGTTTGAAAATTGACTTCCGTTATTTCAATATTAAAGGCCTCAACATTCCGACCATTTAAAACAGTAAGAATCTGGGCTTCTCCCTTATTAATTTCATCATTATAGGCAATAGGTAATAAATCTTTTGAGTTGAACTGAGTTGATTCCATAACCCCGTATATCCCAAACTGATTATTTTTATCAAGAGTTCCTAATTTTTCATCAAATAAAATGTCGGCAATTTTCTCTCCTGGATTTCCGGATTTAGCTTTTCTAACCGATGTCACATTAGAATTAATGATTTCACCTTGATAAATTTTTACGAGTTGGTTTGTATCATGATCTATAATTTCGTGCCCCAATGCTCCATATTTATTAGTTTGCGGATCGATATAAGTCAGAGTTCCAATACCTGCAATTTTATCTTTAAGGTACAGTCCAGTTGTCACAACTCCATCTGTTGAAATGACTGGTTTAATGATTAAGTTATTAGTTACATCTTGCCGGTTAACTGTTAAAGTTAAATTTTCGCTCGCTTGACTCTTATAGAGTTGTTCCTTATATTCTTCTACAGTAGAGATTTTCTCTTCATTAACGGCAATAATCACATCTCCATTCATAATGCCTGCTTCTTTAGCAGGATTAATCTCTCCACTTTCAGTTGTGACATGATAAGTATCTACAACCACAAGCCCATCCGTTTGAATTTTAATACCAATGGCATCCCCACCAGGTATTAACCTATATCTATCTGTTGTAGATTTCTCTGTGGTTACTCTTTGAGAGTCTAAATGGGATAATTGATGAACTTTATATGGCTCATTAAGTGAAAGTTGATTATGATCAGTTTGTGCCCACGCATATTTACTCGTCGGATGACTGATACTTAATAAAAAGAAGACATAGACCACGATATTACTGCTTGAAAATATCTTATTATTAGCTTTTTGATGCAAAAATTTACGCCTCCTTTCAACTTTTTTCGACACGGCTACAATAATTATTATGTCTGTTTTAAGAGGAAATATAAAAAAAAAGAACTCCTTTTTTATCCAATAAACCAAGAAAAGAAATTCTTTAATTTAGTTAATTTTCCAATAATTGTTTAGCATTTAGCAGTGCTGATTCCGTGATATTATTACCACTTAACATGCTTGCTAGTTCAACAACTCGTGCATCATTTGTTAAATTACTAACGTCTGTAAACGTTCTATTTTCTTTTTCAGACTTAGTAACATGGATGTGATAATCTGCCAAAGCAGCCACTTGTGGTAGGTGTGTAATACACAAAACTTGTTTACTCATTGCAATTTCTTTCATTTTAGTTCCAATACTAGACGCTACTTGTCCACTAACTCCCGTGTCAATTTCATCAAAAATGAGAGTTGAAATAAATTGACCACGGTTCAATATGGTTTTTAAAGCTAGCATCACTCGCGATAGTTCACCACCAGAAGCCACTTTATGTAATGGTTTTAACGGTTCACCTTTATTTGTGCAGAGTAGAAATTGGATCTCATAGATACCATGAGTTGGATAATTCCCTGTAAACATATCATTAGTTTTGATCCGAGTAAAAGCTACCTCAAACTGCGCATTAAACAAATGTAAATCTTGTAATTCTTTTACTAATTTTATTTTGATCGGTTTCGTTATTTTTTTCCGCTCATCGTTTAAAGCTTCGCCGGTTGTGATGACGTGATTATGAGCTTCTTCTAGCTCGAGCAACAATTTATTTTCATAGTTATGTAAATCCTCTACTCGGGATAATTCCTCGATAATTTCCTGATAGTAAACCATCAGATCATCCATTTCCATTCGATATTTTCGCCTTAATTGTTGCAATTCATTTAAACGAGAATCAATTTCTTCTAATTCCTCTGGATTGTAGCTAAGTTCAGCCAATTGCGACGATATCTGGCGTTCATATTCTTCTAGTCCGTAATAAACATCACCTATTTGGGTAAGTGATTCAGCTAAATTTTCATCCAGTTCTGTTAAACTTTCAGTTTCATTCATGATCCGATACAATCCTTCACTCATCCCACCTTCACACTTAATCTGATTAAGGATGTTAGTATAACAATGGTAAAGCTTATCAGCATTAATAATTAGTTTTCGGCGCTCCTCTAACGCTTCAAATTCGCCCTTTTTTAAAGCTGCTGTCTCCAACTCACTTTTTTGAAAGTGCATTAAATCTAATCGCTGTTGGATATCGGCAGCATTTTTTTGGTGGTTTAGAAAGGCTTCTTTAGCACTGCCATAACGGCTCAAAGCGGCTAGATATGCTGAATTTTTTTGATGAATCACATCATCTGCTGCCAAACGATCAATTAAATAATAATTATTTTCAGGTTTAAAAAGGCGATGAGTGTCATGTTGAACATGAATATCAACTAAATATTGTCCCAGTTCGCGCAGCTGATTAGCAGAAATTAATTCCCCATTGACGCGGATTTGGCCATTACCAGTGCGCCTGATAATCCGTTTGATGACCAACTCTTCATCAAATGGTATACCGTAATGCTTTAGACGTTCCTTTAGAGGTGCATTTTCAGAAATTATAAAAATTCCTTCAATTAACGCTTTTTCTTCATGGTGACGAATGAGATCTGTTGACGCACGATCACCGATTAGCAATGAGATCGCATCAATAATAATTGATTTCCCAGCTCCTGTTTCTCCTGTTAAAACCGTCATTCCATCATTTAAGTCTAATTGTAAAGATTGGATAATGGCCATATTATGAATGGATAGATGAGATAACATCTTATATCACCTCTTTAAATTTTTTGACAAGTTTCACGACTCACACTAGTTAAAACATGACAGAAAAGTTTCTTATCTCGTGACCCTCTTTTCTTCTACATCAAGCTTGCTCCTGAAGAAATTATAATTGACGATGTGCTTCATTGACAATGTTAACAATCGTTTCTAGCTTTACATGAGTTTTTAGTTGCTCATAGTTACCGATGTGAACTAAAAATTCAATATTTCCTTCTCCGCCTTTAATGGGCGAATAAGTTAATCCTAAAACGCTCAAGTCTAAATTTGTCATAAAATCAATAAGTTCCTGCACCACTTTAATATGGACTTTTGCCTCTCTAACAATGCCTTTTTTCCCCACTTGTTCTCTTCCAGCTTCAAATTGAGGTTTAATTAAAGCCACAATGTCTCCCTCTTGTTGGAGCAAGTTCTTCAAGACAGGCAGTATAATTTTTAAAGAAATAAACGAAACATCAATACAAGCGAACTCGGGTAAGCCATATTTTAATGCTGCTGCTGTTAAATATCTAAAGTTCGTGCGCTCCATACAGACTACACGCTCATCTTGACGTATTTTCCACGCTAATTGATTATAACCTACATCTACTGCATAGGAACGCTTGGCACCGTTTTGTAAAGCACAATCAGTAAATCCACCTGTGGAGGAACCTATATCAATAATCGTTTTATCTTTAAGGTCTAGCTTAAACTCCTTAATCGCTTTTTCTAATTTAAAACCTCCACGGCTGACATATGGGCAACCATTTCCTTTCACAATGATTTTGGACTCTACTAAAACTTTTTCGCCTGGCTTATCAATTCGCTGTTGATCGACTAAAATTAAGCCTGCCATAACTGCACGTTTTGCGCTTTCTCTTGAATTAAAATGCCCTAATTGTGTTAAAAGTACATCAATCCGCTCTTTTTTCATTTGACCACCTCAAGAAAGACCCGGTTTTTTTAATCGTAAACTAACTTTAATTAACTACTGAAACTAGTATCATCTCACTTTTGTAAAGCCGACAAGGTGATCTAGCAATTCTATTTCTATTTCTTTTTTTACATCCTTTAAAGATAATTGTAATTCTTGGAGCAATTCTGAAACACTGCCGTGTTGAACATATTGGTCAGGAATTGCGAGTCGTTTTAGATTAACTGATTGATGAGTTTCATTATAGTATTCGATGATAGCTGTCCCAAGCCCACCAATCATTGCTGATTCTTCGTAAACCATTAGAGGAACTTGCTTTTTTGCCAGCTCATCTAACATTTTAGTATCTATTGGCTTGATAAAACGTGCATTCACAACACCAATTTCAACTCCAAGCTCTTGTTTTAACTCTCTTGCTAACCGAACAAAATCGTCTAAAATAGGTCCCATGGAAATTAGATATAATTGACTCCCAAACCGTAACTCCTCCCAATTTCCCACAGCAATACTAGCCCATGAACCATACTCGAGAATTTCATTCTTAATGGTTCCTCGAGGATAGCGAATAGCAACTGGCCCCTCAATTTGATAAGCCGTATATAACATATGATAAGCTTCTTTCCCGTTGCGAGGCATCATGATGGTCATGTTAGGAATTGGTCGTAGCATCGGTATATCATAAATCCCTTGGTGAGTCTCACCATCAGCTCCAGTTATTCCCGCACGATCAATCCCAAAAACTACATTTAGCTTTTGTCTTGCAACATCGTGATGAACCTGATCAAAGGCTCGTTTAAAAAAGGTTGAATAAATGGAAACAAAAGGTTTCATCCCTTGAGAAGCCATCCCTCCGGCCATGGTCACCGCATGTTCTTCCGCAATCCCTACATCGATCAAGCGATTAGGATAAGTTTTATAATAATCCGTTAGCGCTGATCCAGCAATCATGGCTGGCGTAATGACAGCAACACGACTATCATTTTTAGTTAACTCAATTAACCCGTTACATATTAGCTGGCTCCAAGACACTAAATTATTGGGTTGCCTACTTTTCATAACTTGTCCGGTTTTAATGTCAAACTTATTAACACCGTGCCAAGCTCCTGATTTATCTTGTTCCGCAAAAGAGTAACCTTTCCCTTTAGTCGTTTTAACGTGAATTAAAATAGGCTTATCTAATTTCTTAGCATAGTTTAAACTTCTCATTAAATCGTTTAAGTTGTGGCCATCTACCGGTCCAAAATAAGCAAATCCCATTTCTTCATAAGGTTGCTTACCGATGATAAAATCTTTAACTCGCGCTTTAGTTTGTAGCAGAACGTGTTGGAGAGTATCGCGGTTTTTAAAAATTTGTTTAATATGGCGTTTAGTGCTCAAATAAGAATCTCTCGTTCTAAGATTAGATACCAGATGTGAAACACTACCTATATTTGGAGAAATAGACATTTCATTATCGTTTAAAATGACGATCATCTTTTTGTGAGCATGTCCCATATGATTTAACGCTTCATAAGCTAAGCCCCCGGTTAATGAACCATCGCCTATAATTGCAACAACATGATAATCTTCTTGATTTAAGTCGCGAGCGTAAGCCATCCCAACTGCTGCTGATACTGAAGTTGAAGCGTGACCTGTTTCCCAACAATCATGGATGGACTCTGACCGTTTAGGGAAGCCACTCAAACCTTTATACTGCCTAAGAGTTGGGAACATTGCCGCTCTACCCGTTAGAATTTTATGAGTATAAACCTGATGACCTACATCCCAAATCAGCTTATCTCTCGGGGAGTCAAAGACCTTATGTAAAGCAACGGTTAACTCAACCACTCCTAAATTAGACGATAGATGACCTCCTGTTTTTGATAGTGATTCTATTAAAAATTCTCTAATATTTTCACACAAATCTGTTAATTGTTGATCAGATAGCTCTTTAAGGAACAAAGGGTTCTCAATATCTTCAACGTTTCGATTCATTTATTACACCAACCTTCCTTAGCTCTTCACACTGCCAGTATCTTACAATCATTTTTAATGCGAACGATTTTTAACGTGAGTCGCTAACCATTGTAATAGATCTGTATTGAATGGGAGTTCTCTTAATAGATAGATTGCCTGTTCAATCTCACTCTCTAACCTTTTTTCGGCTTCTGTTAAAGATAAAAGCGAAACATAAGTAGACTTTTCATTAGCCACATCACTTCCAACAGGCTTGCCTATTATCAGGCGCTCTCCTTTAACATCTAAAATATCATCTTTAATTTGAAAAGCTAATCCTAAATGAGCAGCAAATCGACGTAGCTTGCTTAAAACCACTTCGTCTGCAAAACCAATAATGGCCCCAGCCACTATAGCAAATTCGATTAAACGACCTGTTTTAAGCGCATGGACTTGTTGTAGTTGCGTTAATGAAATCTGTCTTTTTTCCGCTTCCATATCCAAGATCTGTCCTGCAATCATCCCTGTAGGACCTGCAGCCTGGGCTAACTCTTGAATTAACTGCACTCGCTGGGCTAATGTTAATAACTCATCTTGACTTATCACGGTAAAAGCATGAGTTAACAATCCATCTCCAGCTAATATTGCTGTTGCTTCTCCAAATACAATGTGATTAGACGGTTGGCCTCGGCGCAAATCATCATCGTCCATCGCTGGTAGATCATCATGAATTAACGAGTAAGTATGAATCATTTCCAATGCGGCGGCTACCTGATACCCTTTCTCAACTTCTTGATCTAAAGCTTTTAATACAGAACATAACAAAATGGGACGTAATCGCTTCCCCCCCATCTCGATGGAATAAGTCATGGATTGCTTTAGCTGATCAGGGATGGCCTCTGCTTCAACTAACTTTAACATATGAGCATCAACCTCTTGCCTAAGCTTGGTTAGATAATTTTCATGCATTGCTTATTCCCCCGATACCTCGAAGTCTGTCGTGGCTCCAGTAGTTTCCACAAGCTGCGTGACCTCCGATTCAATTTTTTGTAGCTTTTGATGACAATCATTAGATAACATCATACCACGCTTATATAACTCAATGGATTGTTCCAACGGTAGATCACCTGACTCTAATTGTTTAACCACTTGTTCTAATTCATTTAATGCCTCATCAAAACTTAGTTTTGAATCACCCATAAACGCTCACCTCATTCACTTTTTTTAATGGTTTCAACAGTTGCTGTAAAAACTCCATCACTCAAAGTCCCCATGACCATTTGTCCCACCTGTAACTGTTCAACATTTCTGATGGTTTTTTCTTCTTCGTTAGTGATCACAGCATAACCTTTTTTTATAACGGCTAACGGATTTAACATTTCTAACTTGGCTAATTTAACACCATATTCATTTTTTACTCTGGTCATACTTTGATAAATCGTCTGATTTAAACGATGAGATAAAAAGTGTATTCTTTGCAGATCTTGCTCAAGCCGTTTACGAGGATTGAATTGATTTAAATGATGGCTTACTTTCATTAAACGCTGTCCTTGAAACTTTAAACGATCTTGTAAAGAGAATTGTAATTTATCGCTTAACTGATTGACACGTAATAAGCGTTGCTCAAATAAAGCTTGCGGATTTTTTAATATATAATGATTTTGGAGCTGGATAAGCAGCTGCTTTTTCCGAACGATCTGTATCGAAAAGTTATGATTCAAGCGTCCGTTTAATTGATTAAAATAGTTTAACACATCGGGAAGACTAGGTACAGCTATTTCCGCTGCTCCTGTGGGCGTCGGTGCCCGATAATCTGCAACAAAATCAGCAATGGTAAAATCAGTTTCGTGACCAACAGCTGATATAATAGGAATTTTTGAATTAAATATAGCCCTCGCAACGGCTTCTTCATTAAAAGCCCATAAATCTTCAATAGAACCACCACCACGGCCCACAATTAGAGTATCGACTAGTTGCATCTCATTGGCCTGCTGAATGCGTGCAATAATGGATGGAGCTGCTTTTTCACCTTGAACAAGTGCTGGATAAACATAAACCTTCACTTGCGGAAAACGTCGTTTAATCGTTGATAAGATATCCCGGATAGCCGCTCCAGTCGGAGATGTAATGACACCAATCGCTTCTGGAAACTTAGGTATGGTTCGTTTGTGCTTTGAATCAAACAAACCGTCTTTACTTAAACGTTCTTTTAATTGATTAAATGCTACGTATAAGTTCCCGACACCATCCTCATTCATCTCTTTCACATATAAAGAATAAGAACCACCCGCTTCATAAACCGTGATATGTCCCTCTACTATAATTTGCATCCCATCTTGGGGATTAAAAGCCACCTTCTTAGCTGCACTTGCAAACATCACCGCATTAATTTGTGCCTCGTCATCTTTTAAAGTGAAGTAAAAATGTCCTCTTGAGTGGCGTTTAAAGTTAGATATCTCCCCTTTTAGCAATATGCTTTGGAGGTTTTTATCACAATCAAACTTTAATTTAATATATTTAGTTAAGGCTTTAACTGTTAAGGGTTGTTTTACTTCTGGATTCATCATACCACACCTTATGCTTCATGTTTACTAATTTTATCGAGTAGCTTATTATTAAAGCTTCGCGCTTTTCCACCTTCTATTTCTGAAAATTCTTTAGTTAATTCAAGCGCCTCATTGATGATAATTTCATTAGGTGCTTTGCAGTCAAACACCATTTCATACGTTGCAAGACGAATAATCGCCTTATCTACTTTATTTAAGCGATTCAAGCTCCAGCCCTCTAAGTTTGCTTTAATGATTTGATCGATAGCCTCTTGATGATCCAAGACTCCATCTACTAAAGAATAATAAAATTCATCTAACTGAAATTGTTCATCTAATTCAAACAATTGTTCCCGCGTCATTTCTGATTTAATTAATTGGATAGCTTCTTCTCTTAGATCCTCAACTCTTAACTTAATATTTTGAACCGCGACTTCACGAGTCATTTTTCCTATTTCTATTTGATATAATGTTTGTACTGCGAATTGGCGCGCTGCATGACGAATCACAAAAATCCCTCTTTCTCTTTAAACTAATGAAATATCCGCTTGTTTATTTATTGTAACCTTTTTTTTCTTTTTCAACTATATATCTTATCATATTTTTCGACAAAACAGCAAAAAAAATAAACCACAAAAAGTGATTTATTTTTTCAATTAACATTTTAGTGGTCAAAAGCTAAATAAATCCTATTTTACGAATATAATTACTTCAACTTACTAAGGCTAATTCTTTCTTTAATCAAAATCGATTGAAATTACGTGAACATATATTTCATTGGGCTTTACAGACGTCATATGGTAAATCATTTGGTGAATATTAGCTTGAATTTTTTCAGCGACTTCATTAATAGGATAGCCAGCTTTAATGCTAACATAGACATCAATACTTAATCCTGCCTCATCAAATTCAATTTCAATACCATTTCGATGTTTTTTACCATTAAAACTATCCGCAATGGATTGAGGAATGCTTTCAAACATTTTCGAAACTCCTTCAACCTCCGATGTTGCGTTGTGAGCGATCACTCGAAAAACTTGCGAATGAATCTCTATATTCCCCATTTTCTGATTTTCCTCATTAATGCGATAATATTTAGATATTGCCATAAACTACACCTCCAGTACAGTACATTCATTGTAATAATGATACTATAAATTTCCACCTTGTGCAAATAGAATCTTTCTTCTCTAAGCAGTTTATCTTTTAAACAGATGTGATAATTTTAAGGTTACAGGGTCCACCTTTAATTTAAAAAGCGATATGAAAGCTAAGTTCATAACGCTTTTTAAATTATTTGCTTTTTTGCGAATGCTTATTTGGTCGCTTTTCTGTCGCTAATTTATTTGTTGAAACCCACTCATTACTAAATTCCGTTTTTTCTTCGTGATCGCTTAAATTGCCTATTGCCGCAGTGCCAGCCCATTGATTGTTTTGACTTGTTTTGTCGTCTTTTGTTTTACACGTCATTGTGATTCCTCGCTTTCTTGTGAAAACTTGCTATGAACTAATATGCTTCTAGCTTTATTAGTATAAATCAACGACTAAAAATCATAACTTAAAATAAGTGGTATATTTTGGTTATTTAATTAAGCATAATAACCATGAATCTTAATATAACTATGCTCTCCATCTTTTTCTGACAATGGGAAATCTTTTAAATCATAAGTATGTTGACAGATTAAATAATCTTTTACTTCACCTTGAGCATTATAAATTTTTTCTGTCACTATCATCGTATGGGTTAAAACACCATTGAGCGTTTTCTGTACTAGATCCCCAATTTCTAACGCTTGATACTCACACAATGAAGCAAAAATACCAAAACTTTGAGTGCCAGAATGGTTATTATTTAACAAATACATCCTGAAAGGTTTAACTGCTGTCCATGACGGTGTTCGCAACTTGTCGCTATACCAGTACCATTTTAACAGGATATCCTGCCCCACCTCATCAAAGGGTATCTGTCCAGCATATAAACATTGAGAAATAAAATTAGTACAATCTCCACCATAATGTTCGTAATCAAAATAAGCTGGATTACGAGAAAGTGCCCATCTCTTAGCATATGCCCTTGCTTGCTGACGATCATAAGGTTTTAAGACTAACTGACGATTATATAATTTCCACATTGAGTTTCCTCCTCTTTTAATTTGCACGTAAACCATATAGCTTCTAATTTAAGCGGAGCATAACAAAAATAAATAATATCCTATAACACCTCATACTTCGATCGATCATTACCATGACATGATTTTAGTTATTAGTCCTAAAAAAAATACTTCTAGCTCAGATTAGCAATGCTTCTGTGCCTCATTTGTTTTCGATAGCACCTGATTTCCGCTTCGTTACCTCGAACAAAATGATCAGGGCTAATTTCAATCCAATGCGGCTTATCTAACTGATCATGATGTTGCGATTCTGAATAGATGATCAGTTGTTTGTTTTTTTCAAGGCGTGGATCAGGAATGGGAATGGCAGATAAGAGTGATTGGGTATACGGATGAAGCGGATTCTGAAACAATTCATCCGCAGGTGCTAATTCAACAATCTTCCCTTTATAGATAACTGCAATGCGATCCGATAGATAGCGAACTACGGAGAGATCATGCGCAATAAATAAATAGGTCAGGTTCCGTTCTTTTTGAAGCTTTTTTAATAAATTTAAGACTTGAGCTCTAATGGAAACATCTAAAGCTGAAATAGGTTCATCTGCAATAATCATTTCTGGCTCCATAATAATAGCGCGAGCAATACCAATACGTTGACGCTGTCCCCCTGAAAATTCATGGGGATATCGTAAAGCATGCTCCGGTAACAAGCCAACACTGGCCAAAGTAGCCATCACTTTTTGCCTACGATCCGCTTCATCTTTGAAAAGTTTAAAATTCAGTAATCCTTCTGACACGATATAGTCTACAGTTGCTCGCTCATTTAAAGATGCTGCCGGATCTTGAAAAATCATTTGAATATTCTTGCGCACCATTTGTAGCTCTTGCTTAGTCAGGTTGCCATTAATTTTTTGGCCTTTATAAGTTATCCTACCGCTACTGGTTGGATTTATTCGGAGAATTCCCCGACCAATGGTAGACTTTCCCGATCCTGATTCACCGACGAGCGAGAGCACTTCTCCTTTATATATTTGAAAATTAACGTCTGAAACGGCGACAAAATCGTTAAATTTAATAGTTAAATTTTCAATATTTAATAAAACGTCTCGATTCACTATCCTCTCTCCTCGCTTTAATACAGGCCTTTAAGGGTCTGATGCAAATTTTTTAGACGAGTAGGCATCTGTACTTTTGGTGCTCGTGGATCTAACAACCATGTTTTAGCGTAATGGGTTGGAGATAAAGAAAAAAACGGCGGTTCTTTTTCAAAATCAATGGCCATGGCATATTGATTTCGTGGGGCAAAAGCATCTCCCACCACTTCGTGATAAAGAGAAGGAGGTGTCCCGCCAATGGCTGACAATTCGCTGTAAGAATCAGCTAGTTGGGGAAGTGACAGTAATAGCGCCCACGTATACGGATGAGCCGGCTCATAAAATATTTCCTCCACCGTTCCGTATTCAATAATTTGTCCTGCATACATAATGGCCACACGATCCGCTACATGAGCGACTACACCTAAATCATGAGTGATGTAGATGGTTGTAAAGTGATAGTCAGCTTGTAGCTCTTTAATGAGCTGTAAAATTTGGGATTGAATCGTCACATCCAAAGCTGTTGTGGGCTCATCACAAAGTAAAACCTTCGGTCGACAAGCAAGAGCAATGGCAATTACAATTCGTTGACGCATACCTCCAGAAAACTGATGGGGAAATTCACTAAATCGAACAGTAGCCTCTTTAATTCCCACTTGCTCCATTAAGTTAATCGCTTGTATTTTAGCCTCTCGCTTCGTCAAGCTTTTATCTTTTAAAATGACTTCCATTATTTGAGATCCAATGGTTCTAACAGGGTTTAATGCGGTCATCGGATCTTGAAAAACTGTGGCTATTTTAGCACCACGAATCCCATACCACTGCTTATGTCGTGTATACTTTGCTAAATCTTGCCCTTCAAACCTAATTTCTCCTTTTGTTATTTTACCATTTTCTTCAAGCATTCCCGTTAATGACTTAATTAAGACTGACTTCCCTGATCCTGATTCACCTACGATTGCTAGTGTTTCGCCATCGTATAAGTCTAAGGAGATGCTCCTAATGGCTTTTAAGCATTGATCTCGTACTTCAAAGGTTATTTCTAAATCTCTTACTGTGAGTACAGTTTGTGACGGTTCCAATTCTATCACTCCTTTTCTATCGATGTTTCTTCGGGTCTGATGCATCAGCCAGTGTCTGTCCCATGACGTATAAAGCGATTGTTACAGCTGCTAACATTAAGACTGGTGCCCAAAATAAATGAGGATAACCAGTAAAGTAGTTGGAATATTTAGCAATCATTCGCCCTAAAGAAGCTGTTTCAACACCTAGACCAATCCCTAAATAAGAGAGCATAACTTCTGTTGAAATGGCAATGGGTATTTGATTTGCGACAACGGTTACGATAACGGAAATTAAAAAAGGAAAAATATTTCTGATGATCAATCTTAGGGTCGGAGTCCCCAAACATCTTGAAACGACGTTATATTCTCGATCTCTAATCAACAGCACTTGAGTTCGAATTAGGTAAGCCGTCGAGAGCCATCCCGTTAAACACATCGCTAATATTAGCTGCCAGAACCCTGCTCCAAATGCGTACATTAGCACAGTCACAATTAAGATGTCTGGGACACTAGATGAAATGTTGAAAAACTCCATCATAATAGCATCTACTCGTCTAGAAAAGCCCCAAATGGCACCCACTGTAACCCCTATACTAGTATTGATTAAGGTGACGGTAAATCCAACAATTAAAGAGGTTCTCGTTCCTGCCCAAACCACATCCCAAACTGAGTTACCCACATCATCCGTTCCAAAGGGGTACTGCCATGAAATTCCTAAAAAGCGTTTGGCTGGATCATTAATATTAGGAACTAATTGGGGATCATATCCTGACATTTGCGGTTGAATAAAAGCCATTAAACTGATAATTATGACCATAAAAAGTAAAATGGGTATCCCTTTCTTATTGAAAAACTGGGTGGACACTGATTGCCAATATGAGTAAGTTGGTGCTGCAATTTGTTCTGTTATTTCTAAATTTTCTTCAACAAATTTAAAGCGATTTTCATCCACCACATATCCCCTCTCTTTCTTAATTTAGCTTCGCCATGTCAAGCTGAACCTGTCTAACCACCCTATGCTTTCATTTACCCTATTTAGCCTTTCATCTTCTCATTTAGTTTAATTCGTGGATCTAGTACCATTAATAATAAATCTCCCAAAAATCTAGATAAAATGGCCAGCGTAGTAAAGATAAAGGTGATCCCAATGACCATTGTATTATTGTAGATATTAATGGCATCTGGCAAAATTTTTCCCATACCAGGAATACTGTAAACAGATTCAGTAATTAAGGCTCCTGATATACAAAAGATTATAGCTGCTGGAAGTCCATGAGCGATGGGAATAATCGCATTTTTAAAAATATGATTAAACAAAATGTCGTTAGATCCTAGCCCTTTGGCTCGTGCAAACTTTACATAGTCCAGTGATGATTGGTCAATCATATAACGGCGCATCCACATCATACGTCCAGCAATTGAACTGATCGTTAAAGAAATAATAGGTAAAATATAAGACTTAAAATCATGAGCTCCAAGGAGAGGAAACATCGTAGGTAATCCTCCGTACTTCCCCCCTATAAAACGCACCAAAACGATATAAGCCACGCTTGGAATCGACATCATCGCAATAATATACCATTGACCTACTTTATCAAATACTTTTCCTTGATGGTGCGCCATCTTGACACCTAAGGGCAACCCGATTACATAAGACAAAACGAGAGAGATAAATCCCATGATAAAAGAAATAGTCATCATGGATGGGCCATCTTTTAATGTTTTACATTCCACATAGTGATCTGTAAATAAACGTTGATCTAGCTGATCTCGCGTCGCTTTAAAGCGACAGCTGTGAAGGTTTAAAGGAGTTTGTTCCACCTCACCATTAGGCAGTCTAACATTGTTCATGATTTTATTACCTTGTCTTGCAGTTAACACATCTAAGACTTCCTGACCGCTGTAAGTTGGATAAGAGATGCCTAAATTTAACCCGATGATATTTTGTTGAACAAAGGGAAATTTATCGTTGAGATACACTAAATATTTATGCTCACACCCTGAACACATCAAGGCTGGTCGACCGTTAAAATCTCGCCCGATATAAACCCGTCGCTCTAACTCTATATCACTCTCTGATGGAACACGATATGGATGATCGATTTGAATTAACTGCACCCACCAATTTAGGACTCGCTTCCAATTAGGAATATCCCGAAAAGCATAAACTCTTTCTGAATCTGGAAAAAAATCAAGGGTAAACCCTTCAGACCCCTTTAACAAAATAAAGGCGTTGGTCTCGGAGGAATTCGGTGACACACAAGCGCTATATTCATTAGTGGCAATCCCATAAAGAGCCCGACAGTAATCGTTAATCGTTTCATAGTTTATATAATTTAATTTTTCCCATTGACTATTTTTATAATTTACATAATCATCTGGTCTCTTTTGTAGCTTTTCTATATTGGTATCCGCATAAAAAATACGCTCACGTGGAATGATCGAATAAATTAGCGTAAACACAATACTTATTACGATAAATATTGAAAATAGCGAACGCATAAGTCGCTTTATTATATAACTTTTCAACTAGAATCCCCCTTTATTAAAAAGCTAAAACCAACTACATCCTCCCTCTGATCTGATTAACCCCCAGCTTTCCTTATAAATATAATTTAAGTTAAAAAATGATTACATAATGGTTGCCCTGTATTGTGATTTTAATTTTACAAGATATCCTGCGTCTTTTTTTCGGTTATTATGCGTCTCCTCCTAATTTCAATTCACAAAAAAAAACATAAGAAAACATTTCTACCAACGATTTCTTATGTTTATGCAGTTTACTTTATATTATTTATCTTTTGGATCTGCTGCTAGCATTTTTTCTCCTAATTCAACCAACCTTCTCGTTATCATACCACCTTCTTTTGCGGTTAGAAAGGCTTCCTTAGCTTCTTGGTCTAAAGGTTCAGCTACTCCAAATTCCTGACCAAATTCCACATTAAACTCTTTTTTTATTTGTTGTTTTGCTTGTTGACTGTAATGTTTCAAACTGATCACCTCCATCTCATACCTTTAGTATGCCCAGAAGCGAATAAAAATATTGGAATTTATAACTAATTTTAAGCTAACTTTTACATTGCGTTCAATTGTCTTAAGATATAATTAAAAGATTCTATCTCTTTTTCCTCAATGACCATACTTCCAGAATAATAAAATGTAACGTTTTTCTTAGGTGTGATAGTGGATCTTTCTGCAATCATTTCACCTAAATAATTTACTGTTCCCAAATTACCAGTTACAATGGCAACATCAGACGAAAAAAAAGTTCTAATTTGTTCAGAAAATAGCGGAAAATGAGTACAGCCTAAGACAATACTACCATAATTTTCAAGGTTAAACGGAGATAACTCTCGTTCTAAGTACGGTAAAACTGTTTCATCTGAAAAATCGAAATTTTCCGCAAAATTGACTAATTTAGATAGAGGACAAAGGTCTACAACACCATATTTATCATATTGTTTCAATAATTTTTTCATTTTTTCTTCTTTTAACGTGAGTGGAGTTGCCGTTACCAAAACTCTTTTATTCACTTTTTGACTCAGCTCAATTGCTGGCTTTACAGCTGGTTCCATGCCAATAATCGGAATACTATATTTATTTCTAAGTTCTGCTGCAGCAATACTCGTTGCCGTATTACAAGCAATGACAACAATTTCAGCTCCTTGCTTAATTAAAAAATCAACAGCATCGCAGACATATTGGCGAACTTCTTCTTTCGGTTTTTCCCCATAAGGGGCATGAACTGAATCAGCATAGTATAAATATTCATGATTCGGAATTTTTTTTAACGCCTCACTTAAAACAGTAAGTCCTCCAATACCGGAATCTAAAAATCCTATCTTCAATTTAATCACTCCAAGATTCTTCTCTTATTAAGTAAACTAAAACTCTCACAGTTATCAGTATTTGAGATAGATTCACTCTCATTGGGTCCAAGTAGATAGATCAATCCACTCATATTAATGGCTTAATACCCATCATATAAATCCTACTAACTTAGAAATTTATCTCCAAAATCCCAATTAATAAGCCTAAATTTATTTTTTTCGCAATTTCGTCAATAACTGTATTATATCATGTCTTTTTTACAATTGACTATAGCTATTTATCTAATCATATCATAAGATCTAAAATCAACTAGGTTTAGAGGCTATTTTGAGTTAGCTACTAAAAGAAAAGATCATAGAACATAATCCATCTCGTGTATAATAGTCACAACGTCTTTACGTTTTAAAATCATATATGATCGATCATAACCTTTTTTAGTTATGGGCATGAGCCAGATCATAAGATTTAACTACAAAAACTAAGGGAATCTCTCTGTAAATAGAAATTCCCTTAAATATTTGTTATTATTCAATTAACTTAATAAATTTAATGCATTTTTATAACTGTTACTTTGCAGGATTTAACGATTATCAATTTTTTCTGGATATAGATCGTGATTCATAAGACGGTAATGCGCCATTTCCTCGAATTTTGTTCCTGGCTGACCGTAGTTACAGTATGGATCAATTGAAATTCCACCACGAGGAGTAAATTTCCCCCAAACTTCAATATATCGTGGGTTCATTAACTTGATCAAGTCTTTCATTATTATGTTCATACAATCTTCATGAAAATCACCGTGGTTTCGAAAACTAAATAAATATAACTTTAATGATTTGCTTTCTACCATTTTTTCATCTGGTACATAACTAATATAGATTGCAGCGAAATCGGGTTGACCTGTAATAGGACAAAGACTTGTAAACTCTGGACAATTAAATTTAACAAAGTAATCATTGTCTGGATGTTTATTATCAAAAACTTCCAAAATACTTGGATCATAAGTATAAGTATATTTTGTTCCTTGATTTCCTAGTAATGTGATATCTTGTAAATCAGCTTCGGTACGTCCTGCCATTTTACACGCCTTCTTTCTGTTCTAAATAGGTCTCTAATCCTCGTTGTCGTAGCTCGCATGCTGGACATGTGCCACATCCACTTCCAATAATTCCATGATAACAAGTTAACGTCTTTTCGCGAATATAATTAAATTTTCCTAATTGATCTGCTAGCTCCCACGTTTGCGCCTTATTTAGCCACATGAGTGGCGTATGAACAACAAATTCATAATCCATGCTTAAATTTAATGTGACGTTTAGCGATTTAATAAAGACATCACGACAATCAGGGTAACCTGAAAAGTCAGTTTCGCATACACCTGTGACAATATGTTTAACACCTTTAACTTTCGCGAGAACTCCTGAAAATGTTAAAAATAACATATTGCGCCCTTCAACAAAGGTAGAAGGTAGTTCACCTTCTGCTCCTTTTTCAACCTTTTGATCATGGCGTGTCAAAGCGTTTGGAGCTAATTGATTTAGTAATGACATATCTAAAATATGATGCTCAATTCCGTTTTCTTGACAAATAGAACGAGCACATTCCAGTTCCTGAAGATGACGCTGACCATAATCAAAAGTAACAGCAATGACTTCATCAAATTCTTTCAGCGCCCAAAATAGACAAGTTGTTGAGTCTTGTCCACCACTAAAAACGACAACAGCTTTTTGGTTCATACCGTCTCTCCTTCACTTATTTCATTAATGTGAGAAACTCTTGTTTTAAAGCAGAGTCTTCATCTAGAAGCGTTCCTCGATAGGTAACGGTTGTTGTAGAAGCACTAGGCTTCTTAATTCCCCGAGCTGTCATACAACTATGCTCACCATTAATTAGCACGGCAACCGCATCACTTCCTGTCACTTTTTGAATAATTTCGGCTATTTCCTCGCCAATACGTTCTTGTAATTGGAGGCGTCGCCCCACCATATCAGCCACACGAGCAATTTTACTCAAGCCTACGACTCGCTCTTTCGGTAAATAAGAAACCGTCACTTTCATATTATACATTAAAGCTAAATGGTGCTCACAGTAACTAAAAATAGGAATTTCTCGAACAACCACAATATTTCCTTTATTTTCCTTTGCAAATTCTTCTTCACCAAAAGTAGTTCCAAATAATTCAACAAGCTCACCATTGGTATAAGTCATGCCTGCAAACACTTCTTCATACATCTTCGCGACTCGCTTAGGAGTTTCTCTTAGCCCTTCACGATCGGGATTATCTCCTAATGCAATTAAAATCTCTCTAATGCAAGCTTCAATTTTTTTCGTATCAATCTGTCGACTCATTTTAAACGCCTCGCATTTCTTTTGGCCATATGTATTTGTGCAATTGAAGTTGAAGACGAACTCCATTTAGTAGATTTTCTTTCATAGCTTCCACAATGACTTGTGGAGAAATTAGCTCAACAACAGGGCTGAAGTAAACATGACAACGATTAGTCAAATCATAGTCGTGGATAATTTCAATGGCATTCTGCATATCAGCAACACTTGCAATAACAAACTTATATACATCCCAACTATCAACAACCGTTAAGTTATCAAGACACATTTTTGAAGTCATTTTACTATCTGGTAATTTGAAATCAACAATAAATTGAATATTTGACGTTCGGTATTTAGCTTTGTACTTAGCTATGGATACGGCGCCATTAGTTTCAATACGAGTCGTCAATTTCTTATCTTCGACTAGTAAATCCAGCAATCGATTTAATCCAGGTTGAATCAGCGGCTCACCGCCTGTTAACGTCACATTATCAACACCTGTTTCTTTAATATAGTTATAAATTTCTATAGCTGTCATCTGTGTTTCTTCACTAGTTCCATCCCAAGAATAGCCTGTATCACACCAAGTGCAACGCAAGTTGCAATTGGAAAAACGAATAAATACAGCAAGTTGCCCTGAACTTGGTCCCTCACCATCTATGGAAATAAATTTTTCTATCACATTAAACAACATCATACACTCTCCAATCTAAGGTCAACAAAGCAGAGCTCGTCAACCTTTCAAACATGTAAAATTAAGTTGATAGGAATCTTGCCCAACCATCACTTCTTTGCAAAACTTTGTTAAACTTAATTGACTCATTCAATCATGTTTTGATTTAAAGACCCCTATCAATCTTACAAAGTCAAGTTAAATGATGCAACTCGTCGCTTAAATAATGATTATCAACTATTAGAACGAATAGAAGCACCAATTGTCTAGTCATTTACATGAGACATTTTTTATTCTTCAGTATAGACGCAGCTGTTAGTTGGTGTTTCAAATAACTCAACTGCTGTTACATTAACACCTAACTTTTTAATTTGATAAAATATATCCCGTGACATTTCTTCAGCAGTGGGACGATAAGGAACAAATAAAATATCAAATACCGGCCCTGCTTCTTGAAGTTTTTTAGCAACGCTTTGCCCTTCTTCATTATCTTCAAGAATTAATTTATGATCAAAATAGTCGTGAATAATTTTTAAAACAGCTTTTATATTTGAGAAATCATCAACCATTCCTCTTAATTGACCTTCTTGTTGTAGCTCATCACTTGAAACTTTAGTAATTAAACGATAGCGATGGCCATGTATATTGGCGCACTTTCCTTGATATCCACTTAAATAGTGTGCCGTATCAAATTCTATTTCATTCTTTAATGTGAACATTATATCGCTCCTTTAGTCATGCGGTCTTAACGATTACTTGTGAGCCTTCCCATAAAAAAAAGCGTCAAGGCGCCTTAAAGATATCTTTAAATCGCCTAGTTTTATTTATAGACAGGATGGTCACAATGAACTGTCTGATTAAATTTATCGTATTGACAAGTTTACAACGTATTATTTATATCATATCTATTGAATTATGGCAAGGTTTGCACTCGTCATGCACATATAAAATTGCTATATATGTAATCAAATCTATGTACCCCTACAAATAATGGATAATGAACCATAAAGCCTGCTAAGTGTAAAGCATCAGTTCTATAAAAGCAATTTATTATTTTACGCCACCTCAATTTATCCAATTTAGTACAAAAAATAATGAACATCTAGTCAGGCTTGATTCATCTAAAAAAGGAGGTTCCTTGAACCTCCCAAAACAGGGGATGTTTTATAAATATTGGGATGAAAAGAAAGAATATTACGAAGCATTTAGGGAACTTCGCAAATATAAATTAAGGTAGTGTCCTGCACTGCAAGACACTGATTATTTTCTCATAATTAAATTCTTTATTTGTGTCCTTTTAGTGTTAACTAGTAGATTTTATCTTTTTAACAAGTATTTTGGATGGTTAACTTTTCTTTTCCAACACTCTATAGCAATTACTGGAACCCTAATGCTTTTAAAATTCGAGGAGCAGCATTTCGTGATTTTCCCATATAAGGATAAGCATGCATATACATAGCCGGATTAAAATTTAATTCAATAATGGAATAAGATGAATTGACGTTATTAACATCTTCAATAATCATATCAACCCCGCAAATACGAGCTCCCATTAAACGAACTGCTAATACGGCTTGCTCTTTAAAATATTCAGCCACTGCATCTGTCACATCGATGCTATCTCCACCAGTGCTAATATTAGAATTCTTTCTTAAAAAGACTTGGATCCCATTGTTAATGACACTATTTTCTGTATAGCCCTGTTCTTTTAAATTATATTTCACTTGATCATCTATCTTTATTTTTTCTAGTGGGCGTTGGTGATCAATCCCTCGAAGCGAATTTTGATTTTTAATTTCTACTAATTCCTTAATGGTATGAACCCCATCCCCCACCACATTTGCTGGAATCCGTTGTAAAACTCCTATTAACTCATTATCAATTACTAAGAATCGATACTCGTTTCCAGACTGAAAAGCTTCGATAATAATAGATTGATCATATGAAAATGCTGTTTTAACCGCTGTTGTCCACTCATCTAATTCTTTTAAAGATTGGAAAATCGTAATTCCTTGCCCAAAATTCGTACTTTTAGGTTTGACTACAATCCCTTTACCTTGATATTGGGTAAAGCTTGAAAGAGCAGACTCATAACTTTCATAGTGCGACCCAACGGGCACTGGCATTCCACTCTGCTTTAAAATTTGTTTTGTTACTTCTTTATTTTCCATTGCCAAGACTGTGATATAGTTATCTAAAGCTGTTTTAGTTGCTTGTTTAACTAGTTGTACTAGCTCTCCTTGCCTAAATTGAATAAAATTTTCTAAGCGATCTAAGACTTCAATTTTAATCCCTTTTTTAATGGCTTCGACAATCAAGAGCTGCGTTGAAAGTTCTAAGTCCTCAAATCCAGGAAGTATATAAGGGTACTTAGTAGCCAATTGGTAATGCTGTTCAGCCCAGTCTAAATTTGCCTGTCTATAACCTTTTCTCTTGATTTCCTTCGTCACTCTAGCTGCTAACGTTAAGCTAGGATCTATTAGCTGTTGTTTTTTATTAGCGATTATAGCTTCCAGCTGTAAATTAAAGAGATCGTTTATTTGACTCATTTGCTCCAGAACTGCTAGAGCCCAATCTTGCATCGCAACCTGTTTTCCATCTTTTATTAAATTGAGTTTACCGCTTATTCCTCTTTGAGCGATAGCTTGTTCATTCTGATCACTTTCATCTTGCCAATCTTTTATAGCCGATTCATCAGTATCTAGTAAAAAAAGAATAAATAAATGTATAAATTTTAAATCCGCTAATGAAATGCCTTCTTTTTCAAAAGGGTTTAAATCTATTGAGCGTATTTCTAAATAATTAATTCCATCCTCTAACAAAGAATGCAATAAATTTT
>Ga0153980_1000121_pt1 | contig 42849 bp, 37 predicted proteins | sample TSGA064MetaG_FD_104722 | JGI IMG/M metagenome (GOLD analysis project Ga0153980, IMG submission 104722) | Attine ant fungus gardens microbial communities from Georgia, USA - TSGA064 MetaG | ecosystem: Host-associated > Fungi > Mycelium > Unclassified | place: USA: Georgia, Magnolia Springs State... | reverse complement strand
CATGTTATATAAAGATCGAGGAATGGCTAAATGGCAAGGCCTTATTTTAGCCGAACATAAAAAACAAATACAAGCAGCTGTTAAAAAGTACAATAGCGAAGTAGCTAGAAAAAATCAAATGGCTCAAAAAGAGATCGCCACGATACTCCAGGATGCATTTAACAACCATAAACTGATTAAAATCCAACTTAACGCTTTAACTAATGGCCAGTACCAAAAGGATTTAATAGGAACTGTGAAAGGATTTGAAAACGGAATCCTATATATTAACACTAACGCAGATTTAATGGAAATTGAGGTTGAGTCCATACGCCATCTAGATGTTGTGGTCAACAAAAAGTGGTTTGAATAATTAAAATCAACTCTAATTATGCTGATAGACTCCCAATAAAGTCAATTCTCGAAATGACTAAGTTGGGAGTATTTTTGATGGTTGTCATCATGGATAAGATCCTTTAGAAATCATAGGTTTAACATTAAAGTGAAATTGAATGCCTGCCTTATGTTACAAATAGGAACGTTTTTTTAAATAAATAACGTCCTTATTTTGTATTCGCTTTCTTGATAAAATGATAGTGTCGATTAAGCTTAATTCTTATTGAACTTCAGTGATTAGCCGCTGATTCAGATTGGCCTTTGTCACCTCAATATGGTCAAGATCAAGCCGTATACTAATTAATCGGTTAAAAATAGTAAGTTAAGACTAACGCTTTGTTTTTAAAACGACTATAGAGCATCATTTTACTAGTGAAGGTGAGCGCGTATTAGAAGCATTGCTTTGAAGAAGCTAAGCTAACTGGCAGCTCCTGTTTTATTTGAACTGGTAGTTTGAATGCTTATTTCAACCTATATTTGTTCAATAAATCGTCGCTCTCAGCTTTTTATTTAGGAGGGAAGTGAGTCATGACTGAGTATTATTTAGCAATAGATATTGGTGCTTCAAGTGGACGTCACATAATTGGCTATCTAGATCAAGGAAAATTGAAAATTCAAGAAATCTATCGGTTTGAAAATGGGTTGAGTAAACAAAATGGTTTTCTATGTTGGGATCTTAAACAGCTGTTTCAAGAGATTTTAACGGGTTTAAAAGCATGTGCTCGCCTTGGAAAAATTCCTAGTTATCTGGGAATCGATACTTGGGCAGTTGATTTTGTTTTACTAGATGATCAGGATCAACTCATTGGCCATGCCGTTGGCTATCGCGATGTCCGAACGCAAGGAATGGATGAGCGAGTCTATCAAAAAATTTCATTGGCAGATTTGTACCAGCGAACAGGAATTCAAAAGCAAATCTTTAATACAATTTATCAATTAATGGCAGTCAAAACCAATCAACCTCAACAATTAGAGAAAGCTCGAAGCCTGTTATTGATTCCTGACTACTTTAACTTCTTGCTGACAGGCGTTAAGAAAACAGAGTATACCAATGCCACTACCACGCAACTCATTCATGCTCAAACAGCAGGTTGGGATCGTGAACTCATTGAGCGCCTAGGATTTAAAAACGAAATATTTCAAGATATAGAAATGCCCGGCACAAAAGTTGGCTTTTTGACACCAGAGATTGAAGCAGCTGTCGGGTTTAATTGTCAAGTCATATTACCTGCTACGCATGATACAGCTTCGGCTGTGGTGGCGGTCCCTAGCACGTCAGATCATGGGATTTATTTAAGCTCCGGAACTTGGTCTTTAATGGGCATTGAGCGGCAAAAAGCGGATTGTTCCTCTGCAAGTATGGCGTTTAATTTTACTAACGAAGGCGGCTATAATTTTCGTTTTCGCTATTTAAAAAATATTATGGGACTATGGATGATACAGTCGTTAAAAAGAGAACTACATGATCAATACTCCTTTGCCCAGCTTTGTGAAATGGCTGCAAAAGAAATAATCACAACTGTTGTGGATTGTCAAGATGACAGCTTCTTAGCACCGAAGTCCATGATTGAAGCGATTCAAACCTATTGTGAAGCGAGGAACTTAACGGTACCAAGAACACCGAGTGAGCTAGCAGCAGTTATTTATAATAGTTTAGCTCATTGTTATCAAAAGACGGTACAGGAATTGGAAGCAAGAAGTCAAGTTCAATATAGAACAATTCATATTATCGGTGGCGGCGCCAATGCCGAATATTTAAATGTTTTAACAGCCAACAAGACAAAAAAAGTCGTTTATGCTGGCCCCACAGAAGCGACAGCCATTGGCAATTTAGCGGTCCAAATGTTAAGCACAGGTCTATTTAAGGATCTACAAGGTGCGAGATCATGTATTTATGAATCGTTTGCGATCAAGAAGTATGAAGCTGGGAGGAATTAAAGTGATAAAAGAACGTTATGAACAAGCAAAAAAGATTTACAAAAGAATTGGAGTTGATCCAGATGTGGCTGTTGAAGCTCTCAAACAAATTCCCATTTCTATGCACTGTTGGCAAGGCGATGACGTCAGCGGCTTTGAAGGAGAGGTCCCTTTATCAGGAGGCATACAAGCAACAGGAAATTACCCGGGAAAAGCGCGGACACCAGCAGAATTAATGGCAGATATTGATCAAGCATTGCGCTTAATCCCGGGATGTCATCGGATTAATTTACATGCCAGTTATGGTGTATTTGAAGACGGTTTTGTTGATCGCGATCAAATCGAACCGAAACATTTTGCTAAATGGGTTGCGTTTGCAAAAGAGCGTGATTTAGGATTAGATTTTAATCCCACCTTTTTTTCCCATGTTAAGTCAGAGGTAGCAACACTCTCAAGCGAAGATGAAAACATTAGAGCTTTTTGGATTGAACACGGCAAGCGAAGCTTAAAAGTTGCGGAATTTTTTGCAGAAGCATTAGGAAAACCGACTTTGATGAATATATGGATACCCGATGGCTTCAAAGATATTCCAGCTGATCGCACGACGCCACGAGCTCGCTTAAAAGAAGCTTTAGATCAAATTTTAGCGACGGATTACGATCGAGATAAAGTGATGGTAGCTGTTGAATCAAAAGTGTTTGGAATTGGGATAGAAAGCTATACCGTGGGCTCTCATGAGTTTTATCTCAATTATGCGGCTAAAAATAATATTTTGTGTTTATTAGATAATGGTCACTACCATCCAACAGAAATGGTGTCTGATAAAGTTTCATCCATGTTGTTATTTTCACCGAAAATGGCGTTACACGTCACGCGACCTGTTCGTTGGGATAGTGATCATATTGTGTTATTAGACGATGAAACGAAAGAGATTGCCAAGGAAATTATTCGTCACGGACCTGAAAAAGTTTTACTGGGTCTCGATTTCTTCGATGCCAGTGTGAACCGGGTTGCGGCTTGGGTCATTGGCATGCGCAACATGCAAAAAGCTTTGTTACAAGCTTTGTTAACACCACATGAACAGCTAGCCGCGTTACAAGAAAAGCGCCAATTCACTGAACTATTAATGCTGCAAGAAGAATTGAAATTATATCCGGTTGGTGATGTTTGGGATTATTTTTGTCAGGTTAATGGTGTACCTGTTAAAGAAGAATGGTTTAAGGACGTTAAGCAATATGAAACCGACGTCTTAATGAAGCGTGGCTAAAGCTTTATGATAGTGCTAGGAAATGAGTTGTCAAAGAGATAGGAGCGGGAAAATGAACGTATTAGAGAGCAAGTTTGTTAAGGAATATATCCGCATGGCCACCGACGGCTATCAAATGGGCTGGCATGAAAGAAATGGTGGAAATTTTACTTATCGAATCAAAGCAGAAGAAGTAAGTTTAATTGAAAAGCAATTACAATTTGCAGAGCCTTGGCAAGAAATTGGGATTAAAGTTCCCCGTTTAGCCAATGAATATTTCTTAGTAACGGGAAGCGGCAAGTATTTTCGTCATATTGAATTAGATCCAGAAGCAAACTTAGCCATTATTCAGCTGGATAAAAGCGGTGAGAAGTATCGCGTGGTCTGGGGATTGAGGGAAGGTGGGCGTCCAACTAGCGAGTTACCGACGCATTTGATGAATCATGAAGTGAAAAAGCGAGGGACTAAGGGAAGTCACCGAGTGATTTATCATGCTCATACGCCTAATGTCATTGCGTTAAGCTTTGTCTTACCACTGAAAGACGAAGTCTTTACACGACAGTTGTGGGAAATGGCGACGGAATGTCCAGTTGTGTTTCCACAAGGCATCGGAGTGGTTCATTGGATGGTTCCTGGCGGGCGTGAAATTGCAGTGGCAACCAGTGAATTAATGAAACAATATGATGTTGCGATTTGGGCTCATCACGGCATCTTTTGTTCAGGAGCCGATTGTGACTTAACTTTCGGATTGATGCACACCGTAGAAAAAGCAGCTGAAATTTTAGTAAAGGTTATGTCAATGGGCGGAAAACGACAAAGTATAACACCTAATAATTTTCGAAATTTAGCAAAAGCTTTTGAGGTCACGTTAGATGAACGATTTTTATCGGAAAGAGACCATTAAAAACGGGTAAAATTAATTAAAGGAGGAATTGAGAAAAATGGCAACGAAATTCTTTTATGTCCCACAAACTAATTTATTAGGTCAAGGTTGTATTCAAGATTTAGGAGATGAAGTATTAGCATTAGGATTAAAGAAAGCTTTAGTCGTCAGTGATCATTTTTTAAACGAGACAGGTCTTGTTAAGAAAGTGACTAATCAATTAACCAAAAATAACATTGAATTTACGCTTTTTACTGAAGTCACGCCAAATCCCACTTGTGCTCAAGTCAATAAAGGATTGGCTTTGGTTCAAAGTGAAAACTGTGATTTTATTATTTCTATTGGTGGTGGTTCACCTCAAGACTGTGCTAGTGCCATCAGTATTTTAGCGACTAATGGTGGTGATATTCGTGATTATGAAGGGGTTCATCTTTCAAAGCAACCAGGTCTTCCAACAATCGCTGTTAATACAACAGCAGGAACATCAGCAGAATTAACTATTAATTATGTGATTACCGATGAAGATCGAGGAGTCAAAATGGTCATGGTGGATAAAAACAGTGTGGCTAAAGTATCAGTCAATGATCCAGAGCTAATGGTCAGTAAGCCAGCTGACTTAACGGCTGCTACAGGAATGGATGCGTTGACACATGCAGTAGAGGCCATCGTCACACCAGGAGCTTATCCAGTAACCGATGCCATGGCTTTAGAAGGAGTCAAAATTATTTTTGATTATTTACCTAAAGCCGTTGCCGATGGTTCCAATATCGAAGCTCGTGAGCAAATGGTCTATGCAACGTTCTTAATTGGGTTTGCTTTTAGTAATGCCGGATTAGGGTTTGTACACGCCATGGCTCATCAATTAGGAGGAATTTATGATTTACCTCATGGAGTGTGTAATGCCATGTTATTACCGATTGTTGAAAGAGAGAATACTTTGTATGCACCGAAAAAATTTCGTGTGCTTGCTGAAAAATTAGGATTTGCTGTTAACGGAAAATCGAATCAAGAATGTGGACAATTTGTGATTGATCAAATAAAAGCATTGTCCGAAACCGTTGGCATCCCTAAATCTTTAAAAGAGTTAGGTGTTGAAGATCCTGATCTAGAGAAGCTAGCCGACAATGCTTTAAAAGATATTTGTGCGCCAGGCAATCCATTTATGCCAACAAAAGCGCAGACAATTGCGATGTTTAAAGAAATTTTATAGTTGGAGGATGGGCTTGAAAATATATTTTAAACAAACTTAAGCTTATGGGGGACCAAGAATAAACTTAAGTTTGTCCCTTAGTTAAAAAATATGAGAGTTAAAAGTAAATCAAGATCTAAAAAGATTTAATCTCTCTCAGGTAGACCATGCAAACTAAAGGTTGTCTACGAAAAGAGGATTTTTTTTAGACGTGTAGTTACAAATTACAGTGCTTCAAAAAAATACAAGAAAACTTCAATATTACCTAGGAAAATATTGAAGTATTCATGATTCTAAGCCTCATTCTTAAAGAGCTTGGTTAGATGAATAGTTTACATTAACAGGTTTTTTAGGACTCATTTTTGTAGGTAACCCTACAGGTATGCCCGTTGAGATTATAACAACCATTAAGGTAATTCCATAAAAATGGCTGATCGGCCGAGACTTGTGATGATGTCTATCGAGAAGAAGGAGTCTAACAGGATCTTGGATTAGAAATTGATATCAAACCAAATGGGGGAGTTGGTTCGTTATGATGGTTAGTGTAGCGGAGCGAACTTTTATTTGGGTTAATTATTTTTTAGATTGTCTAATAATAATGAGGTCAAAATAAGCTTGATAAAAGCCCGTTTATGATTTGGCATTTACATCCTTTGCTGACACGATTATGAATACAAGATTTAATCAATCATTTTGTAAAAAGCACTTTTGCGTTATGACGAATATTCTTTACTTAGCAGCGGCACAAATAAGGTTACTTTTTTAGGTAAATGTCGTCCTTAAAGTGAATGCGTTTTCCCTATATAATAAACATACAAGAGCAAAAAATCCCATCTCATACGATTAAATGCGACAAAGTAGCTAAGATGAGGAGCGATAGGAGAGAGTCCATGATTAGAACAGCAACCAAAATGAAAGTGTATACAGATTGTTATGAGGAATACAAGCGGCGTCACGATGAGCTTTGGCCCGAGATGGAAGCCATTTTAAAAAGTCATGGAGCGCACCAGTATTCAATTTTTTTAGATGAGGAAACGGGAACGTTGTTTGCTTATGTCGAAATTGAATCAGAGGAAAAATGGGCAAAAGTTGCTCAAACAGAAGTTTGTCAAAAATGGTGGGCGTACATGAAAGACATAATGGAAACGAATTCTGACGACAGTCCGAAATCGCAAAAGTTGAAAGAAGTTTTTTATTTAGATTAGAGTAGGGGTTAATTAGCGAGTGTAATCTTTCAAATTAAATGTTAGGAGGAGTTAGCATGAAGTTAAAAAAATGGTTGCTGGCATCCATTGCAATCTTTACGGTTATTTTAAGTGCTTGTAGCTCGGAAGTCGATGAGGATCAAGACGGGCATGAATCTAGAACAAACACCGAAGACGAAGTGGTCATCCGGGTTGCCTGGTGGGGAGGGCAAGAACGTCATGACCGAACCATTGAAGTCATTGAGCTGTTTGAAGAAAAATATCCGCATATTAAGGTAGAGGAAGAATTTACTGATTGGGATGGCTATTGGCAAAGGCTAACGACACAAGCAGGGGGTGGGGACTTACCTGATGTGGTCCAGATGGATATCCAGTACATCAATGAATATGATGGTAACGATTTACTAGTGGACTTAGCGCCATTTATTGCAGATGGAATCATTGATCTTAAAGATGTTGATGATATTTATCAAGATGTCCTCATGGATGGCGAGAGAACCCTAGCTATTTCACTAGGAGCCAATTCCTTTGGTTTAATTTATAACCGCTCTATGGCAGAAGAATATAACATTAATTTAGAACCAGGTTATACTTGGGAAGCCTTTATCGAGATGCTTACAGAATTGAATCCCCAAGTCGGTGGCGATTTCCATGGATTTGGTTTCGGTAGTGCCGGTTACGAACTGTTCACGGTCTACGCTCGTTCAGCAGGAGAGTCCATATACAATCTTGAAGGAACGGAACTAGGCTTTTCAGAGCAAACATTAGTTGATTTTTTTGTGATGATTAAAGATATGACTGATGCCGGGCTCACTCCAACTCCAGATTTTGAAGCAGGGATTGTCGATGGTAGCGAGTGGTGGAATAATCGTCTAACATTTGCAGGCTTGTTTGCTAGCAATCAAATCGTGGCCAATGCTGAAAATACAGATCAGGCGTTAGGACTCATGGTTTTACCTGAAGTGGCTGGCGGGCGCCCAGGAAATTGGTTGCGCTCCAGCATGTCATTTGCCATTACCGCTCATTCAGAAGAACAAGTGGCAGCGGCGAAGTTTATTGATTTTGTGACCAATGATATTGAGGCCAACAAAATTTTACAAGCAGAGCGTGGCGTTCCCATCTCGGCAGCCGTGCGAGAGGCTTTAAGTGATCTTGTCTCTGACTCTGTTTTACAAACCTTTGAATTTTTAGATGTTATTGCCGAACATTCTAGCCCAGCAGATCCGCTACCGCCAGCAGGAGAAACTGAAATTGCTAGCGCCTTTGGTCGAACCATTGAAGCGGTTAGACTTGGAGCTATACCACCAGCACGAGCTGCGGCGGACTTTATGGCAGAAGCAGCAGGAATTTTAAACTAACGGCTACATCAAATTAGATTCTTAAGTAGCTTTTAATAAAGCAATTCTAAGAGGGGGGGTAGAGTTGCTTTGTTCATTAAAGACTTAACCAGCAGTTTCATAAATACAGGAGGGATACCATGTCAGAAACGAGCGACTTAGAATTAGCCAGTCATCTCAAAAAGATGCAGAAAAAAAGATCGCTAAAAGAAAATCTAATAGGATATGCCATTATTTCTCCGTGGTTAATCGGCTTTTTAGTGTTAACCATCGGACCCGTTATCGTTTCTTTTTACTTATCTTTTACTAATTACAACATATTATCCAGTCCCAACTGGGTCGGGATCGAAAATTATGTCAATATTTTAACTCGTGATACTCGCTTCTTAAAATCTTTACAAGTAACTTTACAATTCGTCTTTATTTCAGTACCCCTAAGATTAGGGTTTGCGTTAATGCTAGCCATCTTGTTTAAAAAACGCCGAAAAGGAGGCTCAATATTTACTACGATCTATTATATTCCTTCCATTGTTGGAGGTAGTGTCGCTATTTCCGTCGTTTGGCGCCAATTATTTAATTTAAACGGAGCGGTCAATGGCTTTTTAGAAATGCTAGGCATGTCTCCCGTGAGTTGGCTAGGAAATCCACGAGCAGCTTTAAGTATTTTAATTTTGCTTTCCATTTGGCAATTTGGTTCGCCCATGATTATCTTCTTAGCAGGATTGCGTCAAATTCCTAAAGAATTATATGAAGCAGCTAGTGTTGATGGTGCCACTAAAATCCAACAATTTTTTAAAATTACCTTGCCCATGCTAACGCCTGTTATTTTCTTTAACTTAGTCATGCAACTCATTGGCGGCTTTATGACTTTTAATCAAGCTTTTTTAATTACCGCAGGTGGTCCCTTAGACGGCACGTTGTTTTACGCTGTGTATTTATACCAAGTTGCCTTTGAATTTTTAAGAATGGGTTATGCCGCAGCCATGGCTTGGATTTTATTAGTCATCATTGGGATGATGACGTTATTGTTGTTTTTAACTCAAAAATACTGGGTGCATTACGGTGAGGAGTGATGGCAATGAATGAGAAAAAAAGAAATCAGATAACGAACGTCATTTGGTATGTGCTAGTCATTTCATTTAGTTTTATTATGCTCTATCCCATTGTCTGGATGCTTGCCAGCTCCTTTATGACGGACGGCGAAATTTTTGCCAATCCCACTCATTTAATCCCAGAACGCTTCATGTGGGAAAACTATCCTGAAGGCTGGGCTGGCTTTGGTCGCATTGGATTTGATACTTTCTTTAAAAATTCACTGATCATTACCTCTTTTTGCGTCGTGGGAAATACCCTTTCCGCCAGCTTAGTCGCTTACGGCTTCGCTCGCTTAAATTTTAAATTTAAAAAAGTTTTCTTCACTTGTTTAATGGGAACCGTGATGTTGCCGGGACAAATGACTTTAGTTCCCCAATACATCATGTTCAACTCCATCGGTTGGGTGAATACCTTTTATCCCTTAATTGTGCCAGCCTTTTTAGGAGGAGGTCCGTTCTTTATCTTTTTACTGATTCAATTCATCCGAGGGATTCCACGGGAACTAGATGAAGCCGCGATTATTGATGGGTGCACCACCTTTGGCGTCTACCGCAGAATCATTTTTCCGCTGATGAAACCCGCGCTTATTACTGTTTGTATCTTTGCCTTTATGTGGACGTGGGACGATTTCCTCGGACCGTTGGTCTATTTAACCAACACCAATCTCCACACGGTAACGTTAGGTTTACGAAACTTTATGGACGCCGTTTCCGGGACATCTTGGGGACCTTTACTGGCCATGTCTACTTTATCTTTAGCGCCCCAACTGGTCTTATTTGCCTGCTTCCAGAAGTATTTAATTGAAGGCATTGCCACTACCGGATTAAAATAAAAAATGGAGGTGAAGAACATGAACGTTTGGGAACCCATTAACAAAGGTTGCCTTTGGCTCATTCACTTAGCTTGGCTAAATTCTTTATGGATCATCTTTACCCTCCTTGGGCTCGGTCTTTTCGGCTGGGCACCGGCTACCACCACTTTGCTTTCCGTCATCAGAAAGCAAATGTTGACCGAAGGAGAAATCCCAATTTTTCAAGCATTTTGGCAAAGCTATAAACGAGATTTCATCAAAGCAAACGTCATGGGTTTTATAGTGGTAATGGGATTAAGCGGTCTTTGGCTGAGCTTAGGGACCTTGTCAGATTTAGATTTAACGATTCGGATCGTAATGGGAACCTGGTTTCTATTGATCACATGCTTATTTAGTATCGTGGCCATCTTTATTTTTCCGGTCTTTACTTATTTCGACACTACGATAAAAAATTATTTCCATTACGCTCTTTTAATCGGTTTATCACATTTACACTATCTCATCATGATCATAGCCATGTTAGTTGGTCTTTATGGATTATTTAATCTTTTTCCCGGCTTGTTGCTGTTTTTTGCTTTCAGCTTGCCGGCTCAATACGTCATGTATCTCTCAGCTAAAACCTTTGAAAAAATCGAAAATTAAAAGAGGAGGATTTCTACTTGCGACCCTTTCAATACAGTGAAGAACATGTTATAGAGTTAGTCGATCGAATGGTGAGGCGAACCTTTGAGGTGGATTATCCTTGGGATTGGCCTGCAGGTGTTGCTTTCTACGGCGTAGGTTTAGCTTATGGAGCCACTAAAAAAGAAGAATACTTAGAGTTATTAAAAAATTGGGTGGATGAATACATCGAATACGGTCTACCTCCCATGTCTGTTAATGTTGCTTCTATGGGACACACCTTATTAACCCTTTACCTGGAAACAGAGGAAGAAAAATATTTAGAATTAGTCAGAAAAAAAGCCGATTACTTAGTCCATGAAGCACCGAAGTTTGCCGAAGGCGTCTTGGAACATACTGTGGGGGGAGCCTCGATCTTTCACGAACAAGCGTGGGTCGATACTTTATTTATGGCGGGCTACTTTTTGGTGCGAATGGGAAAAGCCTTAAATGAGCCGACTTATATGGCAGAAGGTCTCAATCAATTTCGAGGACATGAAAAATATTTGCAAGATCCTGTGACGAATTTATACTATCACGGTTGGGATCACTTAAATAAGAATCATATGTCTGGGGTTTTTTGGGCAAGAGGAAATGCTTGGGCGGCTTATACCCTGGCTTCTGTCTTGCGCTTAGTTGATGTCAAAGAACCTGCTTTTATGGGAATCTTTGGCTCGCTGCGAGACCAGCTCAGCGCTCTTATCAGGCTTCAATCCCCTAACGGTCTTTGGCATACAGTTTTAACGGATCCGACGACTTACGAAGAAACATCAGGATCAGCTGGGATTGCGGCTGCCATTGCGTTAAATGGGAGAACTCCTAAATCCTATCAAGCTGTTCAAAAAGCAATAACCGCTTTAATGGCAAAAGTAGATGAGCGAGGAACGGTTCTCGATGTCTCCACAGGAACAGCCGTGATGAATACAGTCCAAGGGTATCACGAAACCTCCAAAAAGCGAATCGAAGGTTGGGGACAAGGACTAGCCTTAACATTTTTTTCTCATGTGTTAATTAGAAATAAGCTAGATGCGCAAATTGAACTAGCAGGAAAATCATGGATTAAAGAAGATTAGCTGATCTTAGGAAACAGTTTTTCATGGATTGAATTCCACAAGAAATTTTCCCATATTAAAAATGGGTCGCCAACTGATCCCTAGCTCTACCGCTTAACCGCTAAACTGATTAGTGAAGGTCAAGCCTCTGATGTTTTAATTGAGCGAGTCGGGTTACGAGAAGTTGAAGTAAAAGAAAATAAATTATTTATCCATCGAGATCTTGAAAGGGTTTAATCGCCATAAAGACTATGACGACTTGGGCTGCGCCATTCCCTTACAAATCTGGTTCACGACCTTGACATCATGGCTATTTAGGGGCTAACGCCGTTAGGACGTGTCACTATTCTAATGACCAGTTAATTTTAGACTCTATATGAAAGGGGTATCTTGGTTTGGTTTGGGAAGAAAATTATGCTCGAGGACTTTCTTTAGCGGACATGCAACATCCTTCTTTGATGAACAATGTGAAAATTGTAAGCGGGAGATGGTGGAAAATCACTATAACCAACTAGCATAATCATTTGGGGAATTTTAAATGAATGTGCTAGCGAGACAATAGAAGGACGAGGCATGGATCAAGATCAATATGAACAAATCCGTTCTCTAGATCAGTCGCGATCTCTGACTTCAGCCACTTGTCAACATTTTACAAATCTCTGCGTCGATTTACCTGATCTCATTTGTTTCAACATCTATACCGATTGTATGAGCATAGGACAGTTAAAAAGCGTCACCACCAGGAAATGAACTGGACTTACCAAGAAGGGGGTGAAAAAAAATCAAATATTGTTAGTGAATTTGGTGCAAGTGCGATTTATGGCTTTCGCGACCGCGCTCACAGTAAATGGAGTGAAGAGCGTCAAGTTGACATCTTAGCAAGTCATCTCCAACTTTATTTAAATGATCCTCGGATTACGAGCATCTTTATTTGGCAGTTTGCCGACTGCCGCATTACAGAAGAAAATAACTGGTTTGCCACAAGACCTCGGTCTCATAACAATAAAGGCATTGTGGATGAATATCGTCGTCCGAAGCTGGCCTATCAAACGGTGAAAGCTAATTTTGTAAGAAATAAGGCAGGTGACGAGGGGTAACATTAAGATCCTATTTTTCAAGACAACCTTGATTCAACATTACACTAGAAAAAATACTGAATAAGAGGAGCGAAAATGATATGATTTTTAAAAGGAAGAAGTCGGTAATCATCACCGTGACGTTATTAATGTTAGGAACGTTAATTCCCTTGACGCTGTTGGCAAACGAGCAAGGGGGAGTCGTGGGAACTTCAGCTGAAAACTTGAGCAGCCGGGCGCTGGTGGCTATAGATGCTGCTGGTGCTGACACATTGGTGACTGATACGTCAGGCCGTGTTCATGAGCAAGGGGTTTACTTGAGTTGGCGTATATTTGAAGAAGATCCAGCAGATATCACTTTTACGCTGTATCGCAATGGCGCAGAAATTAGCTCTGGTTTAACGGTCAGCAATTTGATTGATGAAGGCGGAAAAGCGGGAGATGCTTACCGAGTGGTGGCTAGCTCAGACCGCCAGTTAGGTATTGAGTCAGAGGAAATCATAGCTTGGGATGAACAGTTTTTAGAGCTGTCGTTGTTTAAACCAGAAAATCAAATCATGCCAGATGGTAGCGAAACCTTTTTTACTGCCAACGATATGTCGGTGGGCGATGTCACAGGCAATGGCGAGTTAGATTTAATAGTAAAATGGGCACCCTCCAATCAAAAAGATAATGCTCACAGCGGGTTTACGGGAACGACGATTTTGGATGCCTATGAAATCGATACGAGCACAGGTGCGGTATCTTTGCTTTGGCGCATTGATTTAGGAGTCAATATTCGTTCGGGAGCTCATTACACCCAATTTCAAGTTTGGGATTTTAATGGAGATGGACATGGGGATATTGCCCTGAAAACAGCTGACGGTTCCACGATTTACAAAAGCTTAGATGGAACCGATGAAACCTTAGTGGAAACCGGTTATGTCGGGGCTGTTCCCGCTTCCCAGTTGCCAACTCATAACCGTGAGTCGAATTATGATTTTCGCAATGATGCGGGCTATATTTTAGCTGGTCCGGAGTATTTTACGATTTTTAATGGGAAAACAGGCGAAATTATGGATACCACCGACTATTTACCCCCACGTGGTGATGATATTATGGCCGATTGGGGAGATGGCTATGGGAATCGAGTGGATCGCTTTTTATCAGCGGTAGCCTTTCTAGATGGTGAAAATCCTTATGCAGTTTTTGCTAGAGGGTACTATACAAGAACGGCTTTAACGGCTTACTATGTTGATGAGTTTGATAAAATCCAAGTGGAATGGGCCTTTGATTCTAAAACCTATGATTTTTCGGATTCTCATTTGACGAAAGGAGAGGTGGAAGGTTCCGGCTTTCACAGTTTAAGTGTCAATGATGTGGATGGCGATGGAACCGATGAAATTATTTACGGTTCCGTAGTGTTTAATAGTGATGGAACGCCGAGATATGCAACGGGCTTAGGTCACGGAGATGCCATGCACGTCAGCGATTGGGTTCCGTGGAATGAAGGTCTTGAAGTGATGACGGTTCATGAAAGTGTAGGGGCTCCGTTACATGTTGCCATCAGCGATGCGGCAACAGGCGAAATTTTAATGGGGTACTTTGTCGGTGCTGATGTAGGTCGCGGCAAAGCAGCGGATATTGATCCGACATCTGAAGGAGCGGAATTTTGGGCTAGTGCGGGTCCTAGAGGCGACGGAGAAAACGAGTGGTACTCTCGAGACGGCGGGGTCTTTGCCACCACGTCCACTCTAGACAACTTGGTTCAACTAGCCCCTAAAAGTCCAGCTGCTAACTTCTCCATTTTTTGGGACGGCGATTTATTAAGTGAAGTCTTTGATCATGAGTTTGATGCGAGAAATTGGTTGCCTATTGCCACCACCGTTAGTAAATGGGATTATGTTGAAGGGGATATTGACTATATCTTTTATACGGAAGACGCTTATACTAGCAATGGTACAAAAGGGAATGCCGGCTTAGTTGCGGATCTTTTAGGCGATTGGCGCGAGGAATTTATTATTAGAGATGCTAATGAGGATCATAAAATCCGCATTTACACCACTGGCTATGAAACCGATTATGTGATTCCCACGCTTTTACAAAACCACGCTTACCGAGTGGGAATTGCTTGGCAAAATGTCGCTTATAATCAGCCGGCTAATCTCGATTATTTATTATCAGAAGGCTTGATTACGGCTCAGCTGCAATTGGAAGCTCACACCCATAAAGACATTCGCTTTAACTTTACCGAAGCCTCAGATGGCGTTTACGGACATGTTGTAGTGGGTTATGAAATCTATCGTGCCGAAGGTAATGGGGACTATGAACTTCTTGAAGTCTTAAAAGAGGTGGACTTTGAGGACTCGGAGACGTTTACTTATCTAGATTCAAACGTAGAACCCAACACCCGATACGCTTATCAAGTGGCGGCTATTGTCAATGAGCGAACCGGTCATTTATCCATGCCATTAGTGGTCGAGACCGGGTTTGAAGTGTTAGAAGTCTTACCCTTTACGTTAGAACCTGTCGTTCAAGATACGCCATTAAAAAACGAGGAAACCGTTGCTGATTTACTCCCCCAAACTTTGAAAGTATTAGATGTTCATGGAGTGGAAAGAGATGCCGGTGTCAGTTGGGATGTAACCGGGGTGGATTTAGCCACCGTAGGAGCTTACCCAGTAGAAGCCATCGTTGTTGGGTACCCCACTGCCATTACCGCTTCATTGACTATCATTGAAAATATACCTGTGGGGCAAGAGCCTGTTACTATCACCAGTTTAATTGGTGAAGAGCCAACCCTTCCAGAACTCGTGACCGTTTTATTTAAAAATGGAACCTCAAAAGAGCTACCAGTTCAGTGGGATACTAGCCAGCTAGATATTTACGCTTTAGGGGAAACCATTATTCAAGGAAGCTTATTCGAGTATGATTATGCAGTGGAAGCTATCATAAGAGTCGTGGCCGACTATATTGTGGAAATTGATGACTTTAACCGAATTCATTACCTTGAAGTAGCTCTAGGCACCTCGTTAGCAGACGCTAATTTGCCAACGACGATTGAAGCCACTTACTATAGCGGCGCTATTAAAACAGTTCCGGTCACTTGGGAAACCTCAAGATGGGATACTAGTGTCGTTAGCCGACAAGAAATTATGGGGACTTCGCCTGACTATGATGGCACTCTGACTCTTCATTTACATGTGGATCATGCACCCCTTTGGCAATTTGATTTTGGAGTGGATCCAAATTTAGTCGAGCCTGGCTGGACCGGGGTGACCGTTAATCAAAGACAAGGAGTGAGAACTTGGAACGAGTTAGGGATTGCTTACGATCAGGAAAAAGGGTATGGGTTTATCGTTGCCGATTTGGATGCCAGAGCTATAGAAGGGCGAACCGAACTTTACACCTTTAATGGGCTATTGCCGAGAAATGTTTATGGTGACTTTGCTTTAATTAGCGAAACGGAGTTTGCGGTGGATGTTCCCGATGGAACGTATGTGGTTGAGATTGTGGCGACCACAACAGCAGCTACTAACAATCGTGTGCGCTATTCCATCGAAGGAAGCGACCCGGTTACCATTAGCAATGCCATCAATACCTATGCGATGGGTCGTGAAGAAGTTGAAGTGAAAGATGGACAAATGAATATTGAATTTTTAGATCCTGGTGTTCCTTCGCGAATGGGAGCCATTATCATTCGGCCTGTTCTCCAGGACCCAGAAATAGTAAATCCTGAGTTAGAAGGGGCTCGCCAAGAATTAGAGTCGTATTTGGAAGCCATTAACCTAGAAGAACTCGACTCAGCTGAATATTCAGAAGCGATCTGGGAAGCTTTTATCGAAGCTTATGAAGTAGCCCAAATAGTGTTAGCTGACAGCGAGGAAATTGTCGAATTAAAAGCGACCTTAGCCGATCTAGAAGCCGCTTACAAAGCACTATTAGCTGAAAAAATTCCCGAAGAAGATCCTGATTTAGAAGCTGTTCGTCAAAAATTAGAGTCATATTTAGCAGCCATTAACCTAGAAGAACTCGACTCAGCTGAATATCCAGAAGCATTATGGGAAGCTTTTATTGAAACTTATGAAACAGCTCAAAGGGTGTTAGCTGTAAGCGAGGAGATTGCCGAACTAAAAGCAGTATTAGCCGATTTAGAAGCCGCTTACGAAGCACTATTAGCTGAAAAAATTCCCGAAGAAGATCCTGACTTAGAAGCAGTTCGCCAAGAATTAGAGTCGTATTTGGCTGCCATTAAGCTAGAAGAACTCGACTCAGCCGATTATCCAGAATCATTATGGGAAGCTTTTATTGAAACTTATGAAACAGCTCAAAGGGTGTTAGCTGTAAGCGAGGAGATTGCCGAACTAAAAGCAGTATTAGCCGATTTAGAAGAAGCTTACGTGGCGCTATTAGCTGAAAAACTCCCCGAAGCCGATCCTGATTTAGAAGCGGCTCGTCAAGAATTGACAGATTATCTGGCAACTCTTGAACGAGAAGAACTGGACTCAGCCGATTATCCAGAAGCATTATGGGAAACTTTTATCCAAGCTTATAAAGAAGCGCAACGGGTGTTAGTAGACAGCGAGGAGACCAGTGAACTAAAAATGGCATTAGCAAACTTAAAAGCAGCTTATGAAGCCATGCTTGCTGGAAAAATTACCGAGCCTCTAGTAGAAGTTGACCCTGACTTGGAAGCCGCACGCCAAGAGTTAGCTACGTATCTAGCAACTCTTAAATTAGACGAGCTAGATCCAGCAAAATATCCAGAAGCGTTATGGGAAGCTTTTATCCATGCATATGAAGTAGCGCAACGGGTGTTAGCAGGCAGTGAGGATGTTGACCAATTAAAAGCGGCATTATCCGACTTAAAAGCAGCTTATGAAGCCATGCTTGCTGGCAAGATTACCGAAGAATGTGAGGAACCCCAGTGTGAACAAGATCAGCCTCAGCCATCAAAACCGGATCGTCCTCAGAAACCAAAGCCAGATCAAAATCATTCCCAAGATCAATTACCACAAACGGGAGCAAAAACCTCTAGTGCAGCTTTAGGACTCTTATTCGTTTTGATGAGCGGACTCGTAACCAAAAGCTATAAAAAGAAGCATCTATAATCAATAACTTAAAATAGTGGGAAGCAAGGGCTTTTCAACCATTAGTCCTTGCTATTCCTACATCTTAAAAGAAAAAGAGTGAGTGGAACTATGAAAGCGACCTTTATTTTATCTAAAGCAACGAAAATAGAAGCTAAAGAACCTGCTTCTATTGCCGTCAAAAAAGCCATTAACCTGTTAGAACGAGATATTCAAAACGTGATCACAACGAAGCAACAAGAAAATAAAATTCAAGTTATATTAACTGAGACGCTTCCTTTAGACAAAGAGATCTTTCAAAACACCTTTTCTAATTGCGGATCCACCATGGAAATTCAAGCCAAAGATGAATTAGGACTGATCTATGGCTTGTTATTTATCAGTCGCCAATACTTAGAGATTCAACCATTTTGGTTTTGGGACTGTCAACCCATTAAAAAAGTTTCCCATGTTGAAATACCGCCAGTGACTTATACGTCCAGTCCTTTTAAAGTGGCCTTTAGAGGCTGGTTTGTCAATGATGAGGTGTTGTTAATGGGTTGGAAAGCCAAACCTCATGATAAGACGGTCTGGGAAGCTGTTTTTGAAGCGTTGCTGCGCTGTGGGGGCAATATGGTCATTCCCGGAACAGATGAAAATAGTCGTTGCAATCGGCAGTTAGCCGCTGATATGGGGCTTTGGATCACCCAACATCACGCTGAACCTTTGGGAGCAGAGATGTTTGCGAGACGCTATCCAGACAAAACTGCCAGTTATCTTAAACATCCAAAGCTATTTGAAACATTGTGGCGAGAAGCCATTGACCAACAAAAAAATTTTAAAACCATTTGGAATTTAGGCTTTAGAGGGCAAGGCGATCGAGCGTTTTGGGCTGACGATCCCAGCTTTACCGAAGCCAAAAGCCGAGGAGCCCTCATTAGTGAAATCATGGCAAAACAATATGAACTCATTGAGCAATTCGTTGAGAATCCCGTGTTTTGTACCAATTTATACGGAGAAATTATGGAGCTGTATCAACAAGGTTATATTCAGCCTCCTGAACAGGTCATTAAGATTTGGGCAGATAGCGGCTATGGAAAAATGGTATCAAGGCGTCAAGGAAATTATAACCCGCGAGTACCGGCACTCCCTAAAAAAACAGATGTAGGTCCTCACGGGCTCTACTATCACGTGACCTTCTATGACTTACAAGCTTCTAATCACTTAACCATGTTACCTAATGGACCCGAGTTCGTCGTTGCGGAATTAAAAAAAGCCTTGCAGTGTCAAGTGGATCAGCTCTTTATCATCAATTGTGGGAATGTGTTGCCCCACACTTATTTATTAGATTTAGTGAGCCAAATATGGTCTACGGGTGAAGTGAAGGTAACAGATCACCTCATTCACTATTTATCGCAGCGATACACGACTCATGTAGCCGAAATAAGTGAAATTTATCAACAGTATTTTCAATGCCCTTTAAAATACGGTCATTATGAAGATGAGAAAGCGGGCGAGCAATATTATCACTATGCCATTAGAAACATGATTCATCATTGGCTCAAACATCAGAACCCTGAAACCAACCATCGCTTAATTTGGTTAACAGGAGATATTACTTTTATGGAACAAGTTCAATGGATTTTAGAACAAACAACATCCATTAGAACTAAATGGGACAACCTTTATCAAAAAGCCGTAACGGTAAAAGAACAATTAACCCAGCCGGAACAAACTTATTTTTCCAATTCCCTACTACTACAAATTATTTTGCATGACACAGGATGTAGAGGGTTGATAGAAGCATGCGAAAGCTATTTGGAATATGTCCAAGGAAATTATAGGAAAGCTTTTATGCGAGCTATGACCGGAAAAGTTGCCATCGAAACTGGCTTAAGGGCCATGGAAAAAGCCCAACAAGGAGCGTGGGAAAATTATTATCGAAACGATTGTTTAACGAATGTTGAGTTAACAGCGGAGTGCATCGATACCTGGGTGAAGTACTTAAGATTAATCGGAGATGGACCGAGCTTTTATCAGTGGGAGAAAAAATATCTCTTTGAAGATTCAGAAAAAACAGTGGAGTTAGTGACGAATTTTAGTAAGCCTTTAACCAATCAAGAACTGAGCACAAAATTAAAAAAGGTGGGAATAAAACCATGACAGAACGAGTAAAAAAGCAAGTCTTTATTGAAAAAAAAGAAATCATTCATTACATTCATCGGTTAATGGATAACTTAACAACCATTAAAGATGAAACAGGAGAATTTTTATTGCCGTTTGACGGAATGATGGTCGATGATAAAAGCTGGGATGTTTGGAATTGGCCTCAAGGCGTAGGGCTCTACGGAATCTATAAATATTGGCGCTTAACTAAAGATCAAAAAGCGTTTACCATTATCGATCAATGGTTTAAAAAACAAATGGAAATCGGCGCTCCTCCTAAAAATGTTAATACTATGGCTCCTTTGCTGACCTTAGCTTTCTTATACGAAGAAACAAAAGATAGCCGCTACTTGCCGTATTTAGAAAGCTGGGCTGAATGGGTTATGTATGACATGCCTCGCACTAAAGAAAAAGGTCTCCAACACATGACCTATGGACCCCCTAACACCCAACAATTATGGGATGATACGTTAATGATGACCGTACTACCTTTAGCGAAAATAGGAACGTTATTAAATCGACCCGCGTATATTGAAGAAGCCAAACGCCAATTTTTAATCCATACTAAATACTTATGCGATAAAGAAACGGGTTTATGGTATCACGGTTGGACTTTTGCCGGAAATCATAACTATGCCAAAGCATTATGGGGGCGAGGCAATTGCTGGATCACCATTGCCATTCCTGAATTTATTGAAATTATGGATTTACCAGAAGGGGATTTTCTACGAGGGTTTTTAACCCAGACCTTCCAGCGCCAAATTGAAACATTAGTCAAATTTCAGGATCAAGGAGGGCTTTGGCATACCCTGATTAACGACGAGACTTCGTATCTAGAAGCTTCAGCCACAGCCGGGTTTGCTTACGGCATCTTAAAAGGAGTAAACAAACGCTATATTAGTCAAGATTATGAACAAGCGGCTATCAAAGCCATCAAAGGATTGCTAGGAGAAATAACAGAAACGGGAGCGGTGCAAAAGGTTTCCATTGGAACCGGAATGGGGGATTGCTTAAACTTTTATAAAGAAATTGACATCACGGAAATGCCATATGGCCCCTCACTCGTCGTTTTGTGTTTAACCGAATTTTTACACGCTTATATTTAAGAGCGACTAAAAAAGCCACTAATTTCACGTACTTCTAGGGATGGGTTCTTTTAATTGAAACCTTAGATCATGTTAATCATTCCAGTGCTGGGCCTTTCAGTCAGGATTTATCTTTGCCAATACAATGATTTGGTATATAAAGAGATACCTATTTTTTATTCCAAAGATGATTGGACTAGCAATGGAACCAAGGAAATAGGGGTGTAGTCGCTGCTATTTTAAGAGATGGGCGTGAAGAAATGAAGATCAGACACGCAGGAAAATCAAAAGCAAGTGAGCACGATCATCCTAAAGTTTGCATTTTTACAACGGATTACGAGATTGATTATGTCATTCCTATTAAAATCACGCTTGACGCCTTGGGATTGCTTGGCAACTTACTAAGATAGATTATTTCTTATGGGAAGGTTTAATAACCTCTAGCTTATCCTTAGAAGAGCGCATAGGTCAAGAAATCCCCTTTAATTTTACCCAAGCCTCAGTTTTGAAGTAAGGACAGGCTCCTATCCTTACCCGGATTCTCATATCAAGTCTAATACCGTAAGTGGCAGCTATTGCCAATGGAAGAAGGGGACGCTTTCAAGACCTTTAATGGTGGCTGATGAAAGCATCATCGGGATTAAAGAACACTATCAAAAAATTGAAGTAGTTGAGCTTCAACTTCCAATAACGGTGAACAAAGACTGGCTAGTTTTTTAGTCCTGGGGTACCATCACGAATGAGAGGGATCATTGCTCATTTTTCATTTAAACACTCAAATATAGGTTTTTTTCACAACAAAAAAAAGGCTGTGTTAGTAAGCATTCTCTTACTAACACAGCCTTTATGACACGTATAAGAAAAAACTTAGTCGTAATAGGTGTCAATGATTTTTTCTACCATTCTCGTTACTTGTTGCGAGAGACTCGAGAGATAAATGATCAATAAAAAGCGATCTATATCTTGATTAAGGTCAAGCTCTTCAGTTTGCATGAAGCTCTCGATCATCGCTTTTGTCTGGTCGTTTTGTTGGTCTTTAAGAGTAGTTACTTGATCATAGATTTCTTCTATTGAAAAATTTTGTTCATAAAGGGGAGTCACCACTTTTTTTATGTCTTGCATGGAAAGGGTATTTTTTAAACGATAAATTAATAACATCTGTAATATTTGTTCTCGATTATACTTTTTTCCTTTGACAGGATCAATTAATCCGGCTTTACTGTAATTATTGATCATGGCCTTAGTCATTAACTTATCATCATCATGACGTTTATCATCTTGTAACATTTCATTGAATAAAGAGATGATTTGATCCATATATAAGTCTAGTTTAGGAATGTCATGATGACTGGGAGCTTTTTGAGAAAAGATGTTCTCGATTATCTCTGTCATAATTTCACCTCTCTTATAGTATAAAATATTTTATATTATAATACAACATATGGCTTGACATTAAAGTTTAACCGAGTATAATTACTATATAAAGTAGTATTTAAAACTATATTAAGGGGTGTTTATTATGATATATTTTAAAAAAGCACAAGATCCAATTAGTAGTTTCACTCATTTTATCGGGGCGATTGCGTCTTTAATTGCAACAGGTGGGATGCTAATAATGGGAATCCATCGCGGTCTTAGCATAGCAGTCCTTCTCTCCATTTGTATTTTCGGGATTTCTTCCATTGCCTTGTACACAGCCAGTTGGGTGTACCATTATTGTGATAAACAAAAACCTTTAAGAAGAAGACTTAGAAAATTAGATCACAGTATGATATTTGTTCTGATAGCCGGCACGTATACGCCAATCGTCGTTGCCTTTGTCGAAAAACCACGGGGCTATTATTTTTTAGGGACCATCTGGCTTATTGCTTTAATTGGGATTATCATTAAAATCTTTTGGTTAAACGTGCCTCGATTTGTCTCAACGTCGATTTATTTATTAATGGGCTGGGCTTTAATCTTTGATTTTTCCGTTTTTGCCAAAATTCCTGGAGGCTGTTTAATTCTAGTTGCCTTAGGGGGAATCATGTATTCTTGTGGCGCGTTAATTTATCTGTTAAAAAAACCAAATTGGTTTAAATCATTTGATTTTCATGACTTATTTCATCTCTTTGTCATGCTAGGATCCGTTTTTCATTTTATAGCAGTTTACGCTTACATTTTATCTTGATTTTCTTAGGAGGTCTAGTAACTCTTTGATATAAAAATCCACCTAGATTTTAAATGATAAGGCTGAATCACCATTTGAATAAACTTTTTTTTCTAAGCTTGTTTTTTAACAGGGTTTTAAACCATTAGGGGGTTAAGAAAAATATAATATCTAAATCATTCCACTTTAAAAAAACTTAGCTAAAACCATGATTGAAGCTAAGTTGACGATCAGGATTAACTAACTTATTTTTCTGAAAACAGCTCTGTTACCCACATCTTTTAAAGGTTGTCAGATCATCCTTATATTTTGAAAAGGGTTTATTATCAATTGTAAATAATGATAAATTCTGGTATAATCATGACTAAGAAGTAAAAGAATGGATTCGTGAGCGACATGAAAATCAACTTAAATGAAAGAGGGAGTTAGGATGAAAATTGCATTATTAAATGAATTTAGTCAAGCACCAAAAAACGAAATGATCTTTAATGAACTAAAGCAAGTAGCGACTTCATTTGGTCATGAGGTATTTAATGCCGGCATGCATAAACCTTTACTAGATCAAGATGTTCCTGAAGCTTATACCGAAAGTAATCCGCGTTTATCTTATCTTCACTTAGGAATCCAAGCTGCTATTTTGTTAAATTCAAGAGCCGTTGATTTTGTAGTGACAGGATGTGGAACGGGACAAGGAGCGCTAATGTCATTAAATATGTATCCAGGTGTTGTTTGTGGATACTGTATCGAGCCAACAGATGCTTACTTATATTTACAAATCAACAACGGAAATGCGTTGTCATTGCCGTTTGCTAAAGGGTTTGGGTGGGGAGCTGACTTAAATTTAAACAATATTTTTACTAAAGCTTTCTCTTCGCCAACAGGTCAAGGTTATCCTGCCGAGCGCAAAGCATCACAACAAAAAAATGCAAAATTGTTGTTAGAGCTTAAATCGCAAGTGGCAAAACCAGTGTTAGAAGGGTTAAAAAGCTTAGATCCAGCTATGGTAAAAGTTTGTTTGACACCCCAGTTTATGGCGTGCTTCTCAGCTGGATGTCAATGTGATGAAATGAAAAGATACGTTGAAAGCTTAGCTTAAACCATAGCAAAAAAACTTAAAGACTGTCTCCTAGCCTCTTAGCTACAAGAGGCAGTTTTTTTAGATTTTAATTTAATTTACTTAAAAAATATGGTTCAAAGGAGTCGAGTCATAATAAAGAAAAGGACCAAGAGTAAGATTGATAGTGAGAATATAGCAGCGCCTATAATAAGTAGTCTATAACAATTAATAAGAGTAAAAGGTTAGTCTTTAAAAGTAGAGGCTAACCTTTTAGGGTGTTGTCGTATGTCTTTCATGTTTTATTTAAAAGTTTTATTTACCAAAATACCTCCTTGCTTTGCTACAAATTTAGTGTCCCAAATATATCACCTGTGATATGAGATTCAATGGTTCTCACAATTGCTGAACCCAAGAAATGTAGCCTAATATTATCATGACTCGAAGGGGATTAAAAGCAGTAAAAGTTTCAAAGAAGATATATCGTCTGAGTTGCTAAAGATTAAAATGAATCAGAAAAAAATTACAGTGAAAAAGTAATGAAAAGAATGTGAGAACCTTGTCCTTTAATGTTTATTTAATTTTTACACGACCATTTTTTCTTTTCGGGTCAAGAAAAAGACCTAGTATCGCAACTAGGCTTGCACTCATGATTTCGTTTTCCCTTTGCCAATCCGGTCATGTTTAAAGTTATACCAAATCGCCTTGGACGTGTAATCAAAGCCACCTTATTTTTATAATCAAGAAAATTCTTAACCCTCAATGTTTTATCGACGTCATAATTATTCTCTTCAATCACTGTTCTAAAATCATCTTCACCAAGAGGCAATGCTTTTTTATTTTCTTCTACCATAGCTTTTTCCCTCCTTACTTTTAAATGAATCTCTTATTATATATGATATCCCTCGTTAATACTTATACAAAGTAAAACAAGTTATGTTTAGGTAAATGACTTGATTTCCCCTAATATATATAAGTCAAACGTGGCTAATGGTGAGATTGTTCATACTGTGAGGATGTAATGTATGAAGGGAATTTGAATCTAACTTCTTTTTTCTAACATGAAATGGGGTTAAACAAATAATTTTAATGCTTTAGTCTTGTACCATTACCATAAATAAGGACAAAATAAACAAGACTTAAAAGGGTTCTTTGAAAACCTCTTGCTTAATAAAAATAATGTACTCTCTGAAACAGAAATGTTTTCTAAATAAAAATTTTGTTCGTTCATATGATAATAGAGATTTTTTTCAAGTGACTGCAAATCTATATTTAAAAATTTTAAAAAGTGCCAAAAACTATAATAAGTTATTTGGCTCTTTTTTGTATGAGTTAGTCTTAAAAAATATTAAGCTTCTATGGATTTGATTAAATTTACCATCTCAATGGCACCCATGGCGCATTCAAACCCTTTGTTACCTGCTTTCGTTCCCGCTCGTTCAATGGCTTGCTCAATATTTTCAGTCGTTAACACCCCAAACATAACGGGGATATCTGTGTTGAGCGAAACGTGAGCAATCCCTTTAGAAACCTCGCTACAAACATAGTCGTAGTGCGTGGTACTACCTCGAATAACTGCACCTAAACAAATGATCGCATCATATTTTTTGCTCTTTGCCATTTTAGAAGCAATCAATGGAATCTCAAAGGCACCTGGTACCCAAGCGACCTCAATGTCTTCCTCTTGGACTTCATGACGCTTTAAGGCATCGAGAGCACCCGCTAGTAATTTTGACGTAATAAACTCATTAAACCTGCCTGCAATAATGCCTACTTTCATTTCCTTAGCAATTAATTTTCCTTCAAATACCTTCATCATGATCCATCCTTTTTTAGTAATTTAATAAATGCCCCATTTTTTCTTGTTTAGTTTTTAAATAAGGCAAATCATGCTCCGTGGCTTCCATTTGGATCGGGACTTGAGCGATCAAATCCATGCCAAAGTCGGCTAGCTGATACATTTTATCGGGATTGTTGGTCAGTAATCGTAAGCTTTTTACCCCTAAGTCACGTAAAATTTGCGCTCCAATATAATACTCTCGTAAGTCGCCGTCAAATCCTAGGGCTAAATTAGCTTCTAGCGTATCCAATCCTTTATCTTGTAACTCGTAAGCTCGCAACTTGTTAATTAAGCCGATGCCGCGACCTTCTTGTCTCATATAAAGTAAAACACCACGTCCTTCTTGTTCAATTTGTTTCATAGCCGTTTCAAATTGTTGTCCGCAATCACAGCGTTTAGAACCGAAGGCATCACCTGTTAAGCACTCGGAGTGTACTCGGCACAGCAAGTTTTTACCAGCCCCAATCTCACCTTTTACTAGAGCAATATGATGTTCACCATTCAGTCGATTGACATAGCCATGAGCGATGAAGTCACCGTAGTGAGTGGGCATATTGGTTATGGATACACATTCAACTAACGGCTCATATTTTTTTCTATAGTCCTGTAAAGCTTTAATGGTAATAAATTTCAAGTCCCATTTTTTTGCTAGCTTTATTAACTCAGGAGTTCGCATCATTTTCCCATCGTCTTGCATAATCTCACAGCAAATTCCACCTTCTTTTAAGCCAGCAAGTCGCATGAGATCCACTGTTGCTTCAGTATGACCGCTTCGTTCTAAGACACCATTCTTTTTGGCGACTAATGGAAACATATGACCTGGGCGCTTGAAATCTTCTGGCTTTGCATTGGGATCAACGCAATGCCTAGCCGTGGCTCCTCGTTCTTCAGCTGAAATACCTGTGGTCGTACTAATATGATCGACTGATACGGTAAAAGCTGTTTCGTGACTATCGGAATTATCAGACACCATTTGCGGAAAACGAAGTTTATGAGCTAATTCAAGACTCATCGGCATGCAGATCAAGCCTTTACCGTGAATCGCCATAAAGTTGATATTTTCAGTGGTCGCAAATTCAGCGGCACAAATAAAATCCCCCTCATTTTCTCGGTTTTCATCGTCTGTCACCAATATAATTTTACCTTGGCGTAAATCTTCCAAAGCCTCCTTAATGGAATTAAATTCAAACATGTTATCTTCCTCCAGTATCAATAAATGTAAGCCACATTCATCTCCTAATAGTCGTACTTTAAAAGAAACTCTTTTGTTATTTTGCTTTTCGTTTCTGGGTTTTTAAGAAGTTTCTCGACATACTTTCCAATGCAATCATTTTCAATATTAACTAAATCGCCTGTTCTTTTTTGAGCTAAGTTGGTATTTTGAGCGGTATGAGGAATTAGCGAAACCTTGAAATCATGAGTGGCGACTTCGGCAACTGTTAAGCTGATGCCATCGATGGTAATCGAGCCTTTATCAATAATATAGCGCATCAGATCAGCGTTGGCACTGATGGTATACCAAATGGCAATCTCATCTTTTTGAATTTTAGTGATAACGCCAGTACCATCGATATGCCCAGAAACAATATGGCCGCCAAAGCGACCATTGACAGCTAGAGCTCGTTCTAAATTAACGAGACTTCCCGTTGTCAAGCTACCGAGAGCAGACTGGTTCAAGGTGGCGTGCATCACATCAGCGGTAAAGCTAGTGGTTACAAAAGAGGTAACGGTAAGACAAACACCGTTAACGGCGATACTGTCTCCCAGCTTGACATCCTCTAAAACGGTCTTGGCCCTTATTGATAAAGAAGCAGAGCGTGATCCGTGACGAATGGATTGAACGTTCCCCACTTCTTCTATCATTCCTGTGAACATGTTATCACCTCGCTTTCAAGTAAAATATCATTTCCTAGTTGAGTGATGGTGGGCACGGTTAGCTGGTAGGCGTAATGGGGATCTTGAATGCCATTGCCACCAATAGGTGATACAGCAGCAACGCCTCCAAAGATCTTTGGCGCTATATAAGCTTGAACCTTGTGAACAATGCCAGCCTCTAATGCTGAGGCATTTAACGAACTCCCTCCTTCCAACAGAACACTATCCATATTTTGAGACCCTAATTGACGCATCAGTGCCGGTAAATCAAGGCCGTTATTTCGTTTTGGAATCATGAGTATGTCGCAGCCTCTTTCTTGATAGTGTTGATGCCGTGAAAGATCGGAACAAGCGGTGGCAATCATCGTTTTGGCTTGATCGGTGGTCTTCACTACTTGTGATGCCAAAGGCGTTTTTAAATGAGTGTCGCAAATAATGCGAATGGGATTTTTTCCGTTGGGTAAGCGACAAGTCAGTAATGGGTCATCTGCTAGCACCGTTCCAACGCCTACCATGATAGCCGCGTAGCGATGTCGATCTTCATGGACTCGCTTTCTAGCTTTCGCTCCCGTAATCCATTTTGACAAACCTGTGGAAGTGGCCATTTTCCCATCCAGCGTCATGGCATACTTCATGACGACGTAAGGCGTCTGGGCTTGGATAAAATGCAAGAAAACATCATTAAGCTGATCACACTCTTGTTTTAAGACGCCTTCTGTTACTTGAATCCCGTGCTGGCGCAATTGTTGAACGCCGCAACCGGCTACCAGCGGATTAGGATCAGCGGAGCCAATGACCACACGCCGAATGCCACTTTCAAGGATAGCATCCGTACAAGGTGGCGTCTTACCTGTGTGACAGCAAGGTTCTAATGTCACGTAAAGCGTGGCACCCGCTACGGATTCTTGACAGGAAGCAAGAGCATGGCGTTCTGCATGGGGTCCGCCGTAAAATGGATGCCAGCCTTGTCCGATTATTGTTTCATCTCGAACAATAATCGCTCCAACCAGAGGATTGGGATTAACTTGACCCATACCTTTTCGAGCTAATTCAAGAGCTAATTTCATATAAGCTTCATCTTGCAAAGGAACCCCTCCTAAAACATAAAAGGCCTTGAACCATGGTTCAAGGCCTTTTGAAAATAAAAAAGTTTAACTGTCAGTGCTTGACCTAATCATCCTATTCCTAAAATAAAAGCTCTAAAATGATATTTATCATCTTAGAGCAAAGGTCAAAAAAAGCAACAGATCACAGTAGCTTTCCTTTATCTTCTTTCATCCAGACTATACGGTCGGCTTCGGAATTACACCGAATCATGCCTTGCGGCTCGTGGGCTTTACCACCGGTAGGGAATTACACCCTGCCCTGAAGATATTATTCAATTACTAACAATATACATTGTTATTAGGAAAATGTCAAGGTTATTTTTTAAACCTGCCACATTTAAGTAAGATTTTAATGAGGTAAGTATTGATAATTTTTTAATCTTTCTAATCTTGCTTACTCTTAATAATCATTTTAGATTACCTTCTCATGCTCATTTTACGTTGTGAAAGTAAAAAGTTTAGCTATAATGTCTGCCGTATCATCGAGGTTAGAGGGAAAATTAATGAACATAACAAAAAAGAGTTGGCAAGCTAATCCTAAACCGTTACTATTTAGCACCTATTTGAGTGGTATGGTTCTTAATGTGTTAGGAATTTAAAGTCAATAAGCAAAGTAAGATCATGGACATCGGCGCTGTACAAAACGAGATGCGGCTTGTACTAAAGGAAGTGTTGCGTCTGCTTCTCTTTGATCTGGCATTTAAAGTTAAAAAGCATTGACAAATTAAGGGTCTCATGCTATTTTGTAATTAAATGAAATGAAAGAGGTTTTGGTTGACTGTCGTCAAATAAGCCCATGCTTTATAAATAATGCTTACGGAAGTGATGGAGAAAACAATCCAATTTACCTTTTTGATGGTTTAGTAGCGCAGTGGGGAACCAGTGCTTTTTTCAAAAGCATTACTTAAGTGCCGTATACTGCGTCAAAAAAAACATAGAATAGCGTTTAATGGTTACAAGAACGACGATATACATTAAACTAGGTTTATTTCATCATTAATAATTATTTGGTTTAACTTAAGATGACTGACTAGGAAAGGACGGAAAAATGTTGATTATAAGAGAAGTAATAAAGCAAGATTATGACGACATCTATCATTAAATTCAAGCTGCTTTTAAATCAGCAAAAGTTTCTGATGGAAAAGAACAAGATTTTGTCAATGAACGACGTGAGAGCGGAAATTATTTGCCAGAATTGTAGTTTGTAGTCGAGCAAAATCAGAAAATGATTGGTCATATCATGCTTTCAAAAACATTTATGAAACATACCAACAAGAATTTTAACTGTTTACTATTGGCACCTGTATGTGTGGATAAAACCAGGCGAAGTAAAGGCGTTGGTTCAAAGCTGATTCATTATGTCATTAAAAAGGGAAAAATTAGAGGCTATCAAGCAATTTTCTTAGTTGGCGATCCTAACTACTATGGTAGGTTTGGATTTGACCAAGCATCCAAGTTCAATATTAAGTGCCAACATGTTTACCCGAAGCTTATTTTCTAGTTCTTGACTTGTCCCCGAGGTTCTTAAGAGGATAACAGACACTGTCCAATTGTAAAATGAGGGATATTTTAAATAACGATCAATTAAAACATTTAGCTACTCGTATGTTTTAATTGAACATTCACAACTTGACGTTTAAATTTAAGCGTTTTTTTATACAAAATTAAAAAACGGCACACCTTATGGTTCTAAATGTGGTGGAGTTTCTTGTTTGTTCATTCAATGCTTGTTAATGCAAGCCTTTTAACGTACTGAATCATTTTATACCGGTTAGAGTCCACTGATTAGATATACTACGACTCACAACATTTTCATTCTAAAAATGGACGGTATCAAGCTAAGTTTGTACGACTACTCTGAAAACAGGGGTTGCTTCTGAAGATAATCATATAGGAGCAACAAATAAAATTCACTAAACCTCAAATTCCAAATCATGAACGAACGGCCTCTAGAAAATAAGAAACAGCATTAAAAGATATAATTACAAAATGATGAAAGGCAAACCACAAGAGAGGCCACTAAAAAAATAGTAAGGAACGGAATAGTTACAAAAATTAAAACCACAACTAAAGGCTGCAAGAAATGAAGCTAAAGCCTCTTGCTATTTTGGGAGTGGTTTTTCTTTGTTCTTTATTATGTAATTATTTTTAAATACGTGTTTGCGGATTTAGATTTATAGTAGTGGTTCTGTTGAGTTTGTACAAGGCGGCATGAAAGATTCAGAAGATGTTTTGAAGCATAGTCCAATGGTGGAAAGATATTAAGGAGTTTGGATTTGAACAAAATATTTGAATCATTTTAATCGTTAAGCAGGGAAACTGGCGGCACTGAGGTTGATGTTAAGCAATCCAGTAAATCCTAAGGACTTCCGCTTTATTATCGAAGATTCAGCAAATAAAGCAAAACTATTAAATCGCTGCCAAAGTAAAGGTTGTAACTTGATTGTACTTTCACACTTGTCACTGCTGGTTCCTTAATTATGTAGCAGGCACTGGAAAGTAGGTGCAGGAAGAAAATTGAAGATTAAATAGTAAGAACGCCTCAGCTTGGGCTATTCACCTAAGCTCAGGTTATTTTCTAAGGGAGTAAAAGTTTTTATCTCTGCAAGCAGTGTCGCAAAAGACGAAATACCTTTTATTTGTTCCAGTAATAACTGATCCATATGTTGCAATGTGGCAACCGCAATTTCTTTTGCTTTAGTCATGTTGTCGCTTTCAATGTTTTGTAATACTTCTTTCACTAAATCAAGAGAAAAAACAGCTCTTTGCACCGCTCTAATCATAAATATTTTTCTGATATCATAAATATCGAATTCTCGGAAATTGCTTTCTTTATTTCTGTTAGGCTTGATTAGCTTTTCTTTTTCCCAATGACGGATGGCAGATGTAGAAACTTTTGCTTCTTTAGCAACTTCTCCAATCGAAAATTTTTTTTATTTTGATATTGGGGAAGCTCTGATATAACGTTGGGTTCCAATATCTCAATTGTTTGCTCAATAATTTGTTTTTCCTCGTATAAGTTCACTTGTTCTTTGTTAATCTTCCACATGGCTGCTTCTAAATGATTTGTTTTAACTAAGGGCATCAGTTCTTTTACAAATGAGACTCCAAAGCCTGGTATCATAGATCGAATACAAAAAAAGTAGGCCTCGTGTTCTCTTGTATAAATGCGATAGCCATTTTTTGCTCGTGCAACTGTTGGTATAAGACCCCACGCTTCATAATGTCTTAAAGCACTTGTACTAATATTAAGTTTTTTTGCGATTTCACCTCCTTTCACCTCCTGTTTTTAATTATAATAAAATAGTAAAGTTCATGACGGGTTTTAATTTAAAAAATATTATACCACAGTGTTTTTATTTTTAAAACATTGTCATTTGCGTTAATTTGCTATGATTATAAAGTAAGATTAAAATGCTTATTATATTTAAGGAGGACAATGAAATGAAAAAAGCCAGTGTCAAAGCTTGTATCCCATTATTACCTGCCGTATCAATGAAAGATACAGTACAGTTTTACAAAGATTTAGGATTTGTGAATACTTATGAAGGAGAAGAACGTTCATCTAATTATGCCGTCATGATTAATGATTATTTAGAAATTCATATTTATGGTTACAAAAAATTAGCAATCCCAACGTCCACTAATTCATATTTATATAAAGTAGAAGATGTTGATACTTTTTATGAATTATTAAAAAGTAATTTTAAAAAAGCTAATGGCAAATTTTTGTCTAGAACTGGATTACCACGGATTGGCATGCCCAGATATTTGAAGTATGATAGAAGATTTACGATCACTGATCCAAAGGGAAACTATTTAATATTTGCTGAAGAATATGAAGCAAAAGTGGAACGTCCTATTAAAACGAAGTTTGAAGAACTGTATTGGGAAAGTCATACATTGGCATATTCTCATGAAAGCCCACTAGAAGCAAAAAAAATGTTAGAAAGAGCTATATCCAGAGCTGATTTACAGCAAGAAAACCCGAATATCGTCTTTCAATGTTTTGTTCTGCTAACAGATGCTGCTTTGCTTTTAAATAATCCAGAAGATTATAAAATTTATCTTGAGAAATCAAGTCATTTTTTTAATAAATTAGAAAATAAAGAATTGGATAAAAATTTATTAGAATCAATTAAACAATTTCAAAATTTTAAACAATAAGTAGCAAACGGATGCCTACTGCAAAAATTATTTATACTAGTTTAACTGGAAATACAAAAGAAATGGTTGACATAGTTGCGGACAAACTTACGTAATTAGGTTTAAGTATAAGTGTAGAAGACTCTTTAACTGCAACTGTAATTAATTATTAGGCAGTTCGGCTAGGGGATACTAACTAACATTATGAATTACAGAGTGATGGATGAAGACAGTTGTTTGAATGTTCAAAAGCTAAATGAACTTACACTTGATGAATCATGCGAAGAAGCCAAGGTTTCTGCAACTGGTGAAGATGACAAGTTGCTAACTAATTTGATACAATTTATGTTTGATAAAAAGAACAGTAAGCAATTAGAGAACATGTTGTATTTCTGGTTAACCAAACAAATTGATCTAATGTATTTAAGAAAAAAAACTATTTAGTAGAGCAAATATAAAAGCTGAAAACCTTAATGTCTAAAGGCTTTCAGCTTTATCTTTGTATTTCAGACAGGAATTGAACTTGTCAAGTACCCTTACAATTTAGAAATCTAACTTATAAGGAGCTAATTTTTTCCAATCAAAAGTAACTCCAATACCAGGCTCCTCTGGAGCAATGGCCATTCCATCTTCTTTATCAATGACTAAGGGGCGTGTTGTATACTGATCAATGGGAAAGCTGTGCATCTCTAAATAACCAGCATTAGGCATAGCAGCTAATAGACTGACATGAAGCTCTTGCATTCCGTGGGTTGAAACTGCAAGGTTATGAGCTTGAGCTAAATGAGCGACTTTTAGCCAGCCAGTGATGCCACCCACATTAGAAGCGTCCGGTTGTGGATAATCGACATGGCCGTATTTCAGCAGATGATGAAATTCCGTTAACGTACGTAAATTTTCACCACCGGCAACGGCTATATGTCCTTCCTCAGCAATTCGAGCATAGCCTTCGTAATCTTCTGGAATCGTGGGTTCTTCTAAAAATAAAATCTGATAAGGCTCAATCGCTTTAGCTGCTTTGATGGCTTTTTCAACAGACCAGCTCATATTAGCATCCACCATAAAGGTTGCCTCAGGACCAATTAAGTCACGGACAGCTGCAATGCGATCGATGTCTTCTTGTAATGTTTTTTGACCCAATTTAATTTTAACCGCTTTTAACCCCATATCTAAATATTTTTGATTGTTAGCTAGTAGCTTTTCTAATGTGAAGTTTAAGTCGATCGCACCTCCATAGCACTTCACTTTATTGCTTGCTCCTCCTAATAGTTTGTACAAAGGTTCATTTGCTTTTTTAGTGCGCAGATCCCATAGGGCAATATCGCATGCAGCAATGGCAAAGCTTGCCAGCCCACCTCTGGCTACGTAATGTATTCCCCAGTTCATTTGTTCCCATAAAGCTTCGACACAGCTGGCATCTTTTCCTAACAGGATGGCTTTAAGCTCATGATCGATTAAGGTACAGATCGCTCGACCACCGAATCCCCCTGTATAAGTGTAGCCAACCCCTTGACGACCGTCATCTGTTTCAATTTTAACAATAGGCACTTCAAAGTGAGTATGCAACCCATGTTTAGCATCCTCCATAATTTCAGGTAGAGGAATCCGATAATATTCTGTTGTAACCGCAGTAATTTTTGCCATAGATAAACCTCCCAAATTAAGTAAATTCGTATATACGTATAATATTCGATATTAATTCGCTTACAAAAAGTATACCAAAGCTTACCAAATCGGTCAATAAACATACTCATTAAATTTATAATCAACAAATCTAAGCGCCTAAGCAAGAAGAGGGGGAAAGTAATCACAAACTTTTAAAGGTAACGAGTTCTTCAAGAAGAAGCTAATTTAATAAATTAACTAAAAAGGCTAGGTGATCAAAGAATAAATTTTTTTATCTCATTCACTTATTTTTTCATAAGCGTAAAATCATAAACGGTTAGGTTTTTACAATCGGCTTTCTTCATTTTAGTTAATGCAACAGTTTCGCTCTGGGATCGCTATCTTAAAACACTTGTGCAATAGCTTTTTAAACCCTATGGTCAACTTGATTTAAATCTAACTGTTGCAACAAATCGCGTTTTCAGGCGTTAAGTCAAATAACAGGACAAACTAATAGAAAAAAGCGCCTTGTTAATTCTTTTACAGTGATCCATGAATCGTTATTTGCCTGTTAATCATAAATACAGCCAAATCATCTTTTTTATGCCATTGGGTATCAAGTTTAATAATTTTTAAATAAAGTCTTCCCTTGGCGTTACTTCAAGGTGGTACAATAAAGATCAAAAAAAATAAGAGGAAGTGATTTCTATGAGTAAAATATTGTATTTAATGAGGCATGGACAAACATTATTCAATGTCAGAAGAAAAATTCAAGGTTGGTGTGATGCTCCTTTAACGGAACTAGGGATTAAACAAGCCCAAGTTGCGGCTAATTATTTTAAGGAAAGAACTATTGTTTTTGATCATGCTTATGCTTCTACCTCAGAAAGAGCTTGTGATACTTTAGAATATATAACCGATCTGCCATACACAAGAGTTAAAGGGTTAAAAGAGTGGAATTTCGGTATGTTTGAAGGAGAAAGTGAAGATTTAAATCCTAGCTTACCTTACAAAAATTTTTTTAAAGCTTATGGGGGAGAAGGAGAAGAAGAGTTTAGAGCGCGGATTTCAAATACCTTAATTGATATTATGGATCGAGACAATCACGATACCGTATTAGCTGTCTCTCATGGTGCAGCTTGTGCACAATTCTTTCTAGAGTGGCAGCATTACGGGGAAGTAGTCATTAAAGAACGGATTCATAATTGCTGTATTTTAAAGTATCAATACAATAAGGGCATTTTTTCGTTATTAGAGCTTAATAACCAAGATTTTAGTCAGCTTTGAACTTAATCAAGGAGTCAGAGTTAAATCTGACACTAAAACAACTTGTTTATTTCTACAAGAAAAAAATATTTGAATAAAATTTGAAATGCTATTTTCTTAAAACCCCGCCCTCAACCTAAGGACGGGGTTCATTTTTTTATATAAGAACTTCTTGATGAATCAGTTTTTGTATATTGATCTCTTTTTTTATTTGATGCAGTCTTATACCTATCTTTTTCCTTTTAATTAAATTTAATGCCTATTTTACTATGTCAACAAGTCCTTTTAATACTTAACATCGTTAACAAAAGGAAAGGAATAGTAGGTTATGCTCAAGTTCATTAAAAGATCAAAACCCAGATCGACGAATAAAAAAATCTAAAAATCTTGGGACCGAAGAAAGATATCTTTTTATTGATAAAGAAAGTAGAAGCGATTTTCACCGTACTATATATCAAGCCATTCTTTTTAATCATTCGAGAAAGTGATTAGCTTAAATGCAATATTTATCTTTTACGTTATAGCTTTTTCCTGTAATTAATTAAAAAGCCACTCTTGCTTTTAATGGGGCAGGAGTCCCTTATTGATATTAAATCAATCATATCTAAATGATATTATTTATTTTGTTTTTTTAATCTATGATACTTTCTTAAATCTTTTGTGTTTACCTCTAGACTTATTAAATTTTTTTCGTCGATACTTTTTAAATTATTTATGATACGATTTATAATATCTGGATTTAGATTTTCAGTATCGTAAAATTCTGATATTGTAATGTTGAAATATTTACAAATATTATAAAGCATGTCAATTGAAGGAGTAAAATAAGCTTTTTCTAGTTTGCTGATATATGTTGTATTTTGATTTAATTCTAAATTTAAAACTTTAGAAGTAACATTAGCTCTTATTCCAAGTTCTTTTATTCTTTATCTTGTAAATTTATTAATATTAAAGTCTGCTTTACTCATTTGATTTCCCTCTACTTGTCTTGGTTTATTTAGCTGTATTTTTCTTAGATTACACGAATAAAGCAATTACTCAACAGACAATATTTTTATTATAACTATAAAATCTCTTTTTTCATATTATTGTTGATAAATTGCTGTAAAAATTGTAAAATAATACTAAATAAGTTATAATATGTAAATATTGAGAGGATATAATAATTTTATTTAAATTATAAAAAGAGAGGGGTCTGGGAAAACGCTTAATGAAAACTTAACAAAGGATATCTAGCTTATGATGAGAGAGAATAAATTTTGTTACATTTCTTGATATTGAAGGAAATAATTAATACGTTTGTCAGTTTCATATCGAAGCTTACAACTGTAATTTAGAAAAAAATGTCAATAAATATCTTCAAAAACATACACCAGTATGAAGAGGTATATGTTAAATTATATAAATTTTGTATTAAATATAGAGGTAGGGTTAGCTCTAATTAAAAAGTTGGTTAATTTAAGTAGTTTTTTACTAGAAAAATAAGATAGAGCATAAAATAAATATCGTCGTCTATATAAAAATAGCTCCTTATTTGTCATTTTTGGGAGGAATCATCATGTATGTGAATGATCTAAACTTATTAGTTAATATAGTTATAAATATTATTGATGTTATGGTAGTTTATTTCTTATGTTATAATTTGATAAATAAGAAACTACCACTTACTACAACATTATGCTTATTGACCATACTATGTGGCACTTCTCTTGGTTTTGCAGTTAGCTATTTAGATGGCTATACATATAGAGTTATGTCTACGCTATCTATGCTTTTAATTATTAAATATTTTTCAAGAAAAGAGTTTCATCATGTATTTATCATCTATTCGATAATTTTTTTATGTGTAGGTCTTATACAGCCAACACTGCTTCTTGTAATAGGATTTTTAAATTTAAATATAACTATAAACTTTTTATTAGTGCAACTACTATCATTACTTATCATTATGTGCTTATATAAAAGATTTCCATTATATAAGCTATTCGATAGGATTGAAAGAGAGTTGTTATTAAAGTTATGTCTATTTAATTTATTTTGTCTCATTATCATTACTTTATTTTTTGTTAATTTTGAATATTCAAGTTCTTACTTACTTTTTACGATACTTTTAATACTCATTGCATGTATAGGGCTTTATCAAACATTGAAAAAGATCTCTTTTTATACAAATGAAATGCCATCACAGCTACATGATGTTAAAAACATATTGATTGTCTTGCAAATATTAGCAAGTAATGAATTAGATAAAAAATTCAAAAAAGAAATTGAAACTGCGATTGAGATATTAGGATTGGATACAGGAGATCAGCAAGAGGTAACGGAATATGACAAAAGTATTTTAGCTATTATAAATAACAAGATTAATCATTTAAAAGAGCCAACAATTTTAACAGATTTTAAATATTTTGAGCCTAATCCTAAGATGAGTCAGTTAGCTATTGGTTATATGTTAGGAGTCCTGCTTGATAATGCAATTGAGACTGGCACAAAAAAACCCATACCTATTAAATTATATATAGATGAAGATTCTCTAATTGTGTCTGTAGCAAATGAATATGAAAATAAAAATGCTAATGACATTCAAAAAATGTTTCAGAAAAGATATTCGACTAAATGCAAGGAAGGACGTGGTCACGGTTTACCTAATTTAAGTAAATTTGTTTATAAACACGGTGGTGAGATCATTGCAAGCTATGAGTATAATAGAAAGCAGGAATGTTATTATTTAGTCATGACAATTAGTATGGGTAATTACAATAGATACAGTATGGAATGGGTTGAGAGTGTTCTATCAATTTAATGAAAAATAAAAAAATACTGCTAGAATTAAAATTTGATTCTAACAGTATTTTTTATAGCTCTTATTTGAATTTATCTGGTAAATTTGGCTCTCCGGTAAAGAAATTACTACCTATATTTAAAGACAAAACTGGACTTACTGCTAATAAAAAACGTGACAAATTAATTAATAATTTTTTTTTCTGTTTCATATTTATACCTCTTTCCTATGAAATTTATGCTAAACATACAATAACATTATTTACTAATATTGTCAATAATATTACAATATTTTCAATTTTTATTATGTAGTGATTTAATTATGGATTTTGTCTTGAAACAGAACCCTAGACCTTTAACAATTCATCGATGACCTATAATTTGATGTTAAATGCACTCTGCGGTAAATGTAAATCATTGAAAAATAATAAATTTAATTAAAATGAAAGATTATTTTTGCCTACTTTTAATTTTATTATTTTGTTATACTAGTTTTTAAAGCTACCAAACCATTGACAAGTGAGTACATGTTATGACATTCATATTTTGTATTAATTTACTATCATTATGATTTATCATCAAAAGCAGTTTCATTCATTTCATTAAAGTCTAATAGAGCGGAAACAGTTATTTCTAAACTCGTTACTAATCTGGATAAAGGTTTTAGCTTAGGGTTCTTAGTTTTGCCTTTCATCATATGATCTTCAGAAGATGGTGTAATACCAGATTACGTGAACCGCTTATTGATGCAAATAAATCTGGTAGCCTTTTTATCATCGCATCTGAATAAGTCATGAACATTATCCTTTAACCCTATATACTTCATTAATTGTCTCGGTTACACCAAAACATTGCCTCTTTTGAAGCTTTCTACTTTAACATCACATGCTTGCTAATTTTATCCAATATCCACACAAGAGACTAAATGAAATCAGTCTTTTCAATGTGTCTATACCCTCGGTTTTATCTAAGTTTTTACAGCGCTTTCCAAAAGACGATAAAAAAACGAACAGGGTGAAGAATCACGATTCTGTTCGTTAATCTTGTAATTGGATATAAAAGTGAAATTGTTGCTTCTCGATGAAACAAGAATAAGCAATATTATATTGCTTTAAAATGGAAGCAATAATGTACAGCTCTAAACCATGACTTTTTTGGAATTGATCTTGGTCGTGATGATAGGTGACAAAAGCATTAAATATTTTGTTCATCTCGACGTTTGCATCCTCGTACATATCATTAATTAAACATAATTTATGCTTTTGAATCGTAATGGTCAATTGTCCGTTAGGTGGGGTATATTTTATAGCATTATTAACAAGGTTTGAGATGATTTTACGGGCATGATTTTTCGGAATTGTCATCTGCAGCTCCTCAGTTAATGCTTTCGATACCCTAATTGATTTATCAACTATTAGCAATTGATATCTAGTTAAGGTTTCCAGGACGACTTCCTTAATGGAGACGGATCCAATGTCTTTAACCGTTTCAATCTTAGCAATATCTAAAATTTCATTCACCAAATTCGTCATGGCTTGTAACTCTTGGTGACATTCAGCTAGTGACACCTGAATATCTCGGTAGCCATCCACACCAGCTAATATTCCTTCAAGTGTTACTCCCATTGTCATAATAGGCGTTTTTAACTCGTGAGTGACGCCACGTAAAAATAATTGTCGTTCTTCTTCCAACTTTTTAACGACTTGAATTTCATTGATTAATTGTTCGTACATACCACTTATATCGTTTTCTAATGACTGTAATTCATCACCTTGAATTTCTTCGGGATGAATTTGATATTTTTTGTTCTTCATTTGTGTCGTCACATCAGTTAAATGCTTCACTTTACGAGTAAAAAAGCGCGCGTAAATAACTGATAAAATAACTGAAACTACGATTCCCACCAATAAGAAGTAGGGAAAGATGGTTTGAATTAATAAATAACTATCGGAAACAGTAAAAGAAATGTGTTTCATGATCTGAACTTCATAAAGGAGACCGTTGTGAATCGTCGATTGCACATGGAAAAGCTGATCTTGATTATAGACCTCGGGTAGCGACTTCACATAATCCGTATACCATTCAAAGATAATTAACTCCGATCTCAACGATGAATAAACCACGACTTCATTTCTTTTAATGGTAATGAGGATTCCATCCTCGTAATAAGCATCTAACACCTCTTTTTGGATTCTGTTTTCTTCTATTTCTGATAAAATCTCTCTGACTTTAGCATTAAAATCATCTTCTTGAATACGTTGGGTTAAGGTGGGGGCTAAGAAGGTAAATAATAAAAATAAGACACTAACGGTAATTAAAATAATGGCTATTGAGGAGCAAGAAATCATTTCTAGCAGTGACCTTCGTTTAGTGATCAATAATTATGAAGTCTATAAAGGAGATCAAAAAATTGACTTAACCACGAGAGAATTTGAATTCATAAAACCGGGGATATTATCATTAATCTCTTTAACATCGCGTGATTCCTCTAGCTTATTAAGAATTTCCCCATTGAGCAAGGCTACATCTAAATTCTCTTTTCCAATTTCCTTATCTTTTTTATCAATATTCTTCACTATTATTTCTCCTTTCCTATTATTTCTAGCTTGTCTGTCGCTGGGGCCGTTGCTTTTTGGAAAGCTAAGCTTACGAGTATGAATGAAGGACAACACTAGTTTTTAAGATCATTAATTCGATAGGTTTTAGCAACACTCCAGCATGATCTTTTCAATATTCACATCTCGTTGCTCTTTTATATTTGTTCTAATCTAAAGATAGCATATTTTGTTAAGATTTTGTAAAGTTACCGTTTAAATTCTTTCAAGTTAAGGACAAAAAAAGACGACGTCAAAAACGTAGTCAAAATGGTAGTTTTAATGCAAATATAAAGGTAACGTGTTAAAGAGGATCATAATATGCAAGAAAGGACAATCATAAAAAAGAGTCCGAGTGGACTAGGGGACTATAAACATAATGCTTATTGCCAATAAATATGTTGAATTTAATTAGAATTAAGAAAGTGAATCGATATTTTTTTGAATATAATTCAAATTTCACGTCTAAGACTTTGTAGGGGGATCATAGGGTTGTAGTTGATATAACGATTAGAAGTAGGAGCAATTTGGATGATGTAAATTTAAAGAAGAAAAGTGGATAGCATAGCTTCTATTACGTTCTGATAGTAATCGGCTATAATAACTTGAATTGAATTCATCCTTTTTTAACACTCCCTGCAAATGCCAGAATCAAAATATTTTTTAATATTATATCGCGTTTACAAAATATGACAGGAATATACAATTTTTTAATAAAGGATTTAAAGAAGATTTTAACAAATTCATTCTTGATACGACAGAGAAAATCATAAAACTAAATTTAAAAAGCAAATTAAATAACACATACTATGTATCTTTAGCCAATGTTTATAAGGGGATGTTATTAAAAGAAGATAGTACTATTTATACCGGATTACTTTTATTAAAACATTCCAACATCGAAGATAAAAATAATATCGAAGCCTTAATAAATGTATACATTAAAAAGTATAATATTGTAATATAAAAATATCATTTTTGAAAGGGGGGAATATTGTGCAAATATTAAATTTAATCATAAATATTTTTCAACATGTCCCAATGGGATAAGCAAAAAATATCTTAAACATATCAATATGATTAAAGAGAGTCCTAAGGGGCTTTTTAAATTGTATTATAGACCAAACCAACGTAGAAAAAATAATAAAAGTCGTTAATCTTGCCTTAAATTTATTACATTATATTTAGGCTCTAAATTAAACAGTAGATACTGTATAAGGCTAGCATAACTATATTAAGAATAGTTAACTAAGAAAATTTAAATATAAGGATTCTGTGTTATTTCTAT